>Ga0209589_1000102_pt1 | contig 87113 bp, 87 predicted proteins | sample CowpeawhiteBW_FD_187525 | JGI IMG/M metagenome (GOLD analysis project Ga0209589, IMG submission 187525) | Root nodule microbial communities of legume samples collected from California USA - Cow pea white BW (SPAdes) (version 2) | ecosystem: Host-associated > Plants > Roots > Nodule | place: USA...
CATACCAAGACATACATATATCACAAAATAGTATTCATCCCAAATAAATGAGTGCCAACGTTTAAGTACTTGCAATTCCATACAATCAAGCACAACCCACAACCATAATTCTTACACCAAAATTCCCAAGAAAATTTATTATCACGAAACCAAAATCATTGTAGTAATGCGTGACACATTTTTCAAGCTACAGACATCTAATCGACAATCCAACCGGTCAAACCATAAAATAGCATGTTATGAACCACATGTCAAAATTTTAGCTCAATCCAACAGTTAATGAGTCGGGAAAGTCAATTTTACTAAAATTGCGCATATCAAAAAAATACATAGTCGTCCAACGAGCCAAGGAACTCGCCCAACGACTGTGCGACGCATCAGAATACGAGAAATGACGTCAAACATCACAGTTTCATTAATATTTGAACCCCTAACTCAGAAATATACCAAAACTAACGTTTTCCAATCATTTAAGCATAAAACAGAAACGAAAACAAACCACATGTTTCAAAAACGCGAAAAAGAACCTAGCTTCCCTTACTTGGAAAAGGGCTAATATTGGACTTCGACTCTTAAGCCAGCGAAACCAGTAGCTCCAAGGAAAAATCTATGAACTGAAACAATGGCACGACAAAGGAGATTGGATTCACACCGTGAGTCCTGACATAAACCACGAAAACAACTTAGAAAGGCTAGGTTTGAGAATTAACTTACGTGAACGGGAGACGGAGGTTGAGCTCACTTGAACTTGGGTAGATCTCCAAACCCTAGTAAAGGTTCTGTGGAGAGGAAATGGGTGAGTTAGGACACTGATTTTTCAGAATGACTTGCAATTGAGTGACCTTGGCTGCTTTAGGGGCCTTGGCACCCTATGGGCCAGCCCTTTAGGCCCAACAGTGTGGCAACCCTTAACATTAGGACACTCAATAAAAGTGGATCTTACAATATACAATGTAAATGTTTCTAAGATGTATTTTAGATTTCATTTGATAAATATTTTCAAATGCAGAAATATGTTTCGAATTAAAATATATTTAAAAAATATATTTTAAATTGTAATTTCTAAATCTAAAAATACTTTTCAAAATGTACATTATAAAATATAATTTGTTTAAATGTATTTTGGATTGTATAATTCAAAAAATATTTTTGAATTTAGAAAATATTTTACAAATTACATAATCCAAAAAGTATTTTAAAATTTAAAAATATTTTAAATTACATTATTTAGAATAAATTTTTAAATATATTTAAAATTATATAAAATATATTTCAAATTGTATAATCTGAAATATACTCTTAATTCAAAAATACTTTTAAAATTATACAATTCAAAATAAATTCCAAACACACATGACGCAAGGATAACTTTTGCCTTTTATATATTATAATTTTAATGATTAATAATTTGATATTAATGAGTTTTATAGAAGTGCAAAGAAAAAAAAAAAAGAAATACATAAAATACAAACGGTAAAATGATTCACCTTACCAACATGTATCATTAAAGAAAATTTTCTAAACAAATCACGATTCTCATAGTGCGATTCTTATTTTAATTATCGTCTCCGACTTCTCTTTGAGAACTTACAGAAAAAATTGGGAATTTTTTATTTTTTATTTTTTTTTGTGTTAGCAAAGTTAGACTCGTAATATTTACACATTCCTCTTTTGATGTCTACCTCTTTATTTTGGAATAGAGGCCTCCATTCTCTCAACCTGTTTTGATTAGAGTGCTAAAAAAGAGGTTTAAAAACAATAAAAAAAACGTGTTAAACAGATAACCAAATCACAAAAACTAAATTCAATAACAAGTGTTATTACATATATTATAATTTGTATCAGTTTCAATACACTTCATATATTTAGTATAAACAACATTCACCCTTGTGAAGAACCACAAAGCAGTTACAATTTACTTACGTGTACAAAACGGAAACCTAACTAGCTAAAAACATCTCTTATATTTCACTAAACAACTTCTACAACTTTCAAACGGCCTATCCTATGAAATGTTCAGTACATCAAAATCACAAATTATCATATGATATATATTGTACTTTTTGAAAATCTACCCTAAAAGTACCAAAAATTATTCCTAATTGATTTATAGAGGTGTTTTTTTTATCCGGTGCATAGAAGTTAAACTTTTACCAGTAACAATCTGTTCAACAAATAGCTGAGAAAACTTAAAAGAAAGTAGAACAAAGGGAGAACTATTCAACCAAAATAGTAACTAAAATAAACATGCATCTCCAAAAACTGCTTATTGGTGAAATCCAATAACAAATCTTTGAATACCAGCAAAATCAGCACGTATTTCTAAATTGTAGAAGCTTTCACTTCTGCTTTTCATGTAATCAACAAGACCCCGGCACTGCTTCTCACCATTTGTCTATTAAGAAAATTTTAAGAAACATTCAGAAGCAAAATAAGTGATTGTCATAGCATAAAAATAAAATACTTTTGCTTTCTGGGCTACTTTGTCTCATGAAATATCTTGTGTATTCATTATCACAGTTTCAGTTTCATCCACTTTTGGATTTAGATTCTATAACTAACTGTTAAAACATGTAAGTACTAGATTACTTGCAACTCCAATTATCTTAGCAACCACAAAAAGTTTAAAATCATATTTAGTTATAAACTGAGGGAGAACAGAGTATTAATTTCAAAGGACACCTTTGATCAAGTTCCTTATACTTGCTATTAAGTTTTCAAATTACAAAATGAATCAGAATAGTTTTTAAATTTCACTACATATTTTTAGTACAGACTATTTAATGTCAGAAAAAGTATCACGTGTCATTGTTTGATTTGATAATTTACAAGGGACTTGGTCTAAATTTGATCGTACTACAAAACTTAAAAATGTTCACGGTTTTATAATTGTATACAGATAACATTGTTGACTGCTATGACAACATAAAGAAACTTATAATCATATCACTAACATAACTATTGATATTACATTACTCATGTTCCATGATAACAAATTAGTGTAGCTTGAACAAGACAAATACTTTTTCTAATTATGTAGCGTAAATTGTCAAAGGCAACACGTTAGGATATAAAATAACAGGAAACAGAGTAGTTATAAATTATAGGATATCATAAGTCAGGTTAATCATATCTACAAATAGGAGGATGGTAGAGTAAAGAAGGGATGTTCATTTTGAAGACTGAGCATGATAAATAAGTGACAATATATTATATATTTTAGAGAGCTTAATCACCTCTTTTATGTTCTCATATTTATATTGATACAATTCGCATATAATTATTAGATGAAAAAGCAAAAATAAAAAATCAGAACTAGAATCATAGGTAAGAAGATAGGTAAACACTAAGCAATTTTCCAATAAAACTATTTAATGCCTCTATTTAATACCTACTATAGCATATGCAAAGGATCTATAGTTATTAATTGTCCAAGTATATCAACTTTGATGACTCCAACGCTTATTTTAGTGATTTGGAGCATCCAATATCCACTCTTCTAAAGTATCACGTGTCTGCTAATGTAATCATCTCTAGATACTACAAGCATGATAGTTGAATTGTCAAATGTATTTAGTATCAGAGAGTCTAAATTTTAAATCGTGAATAATACGATTCAGAAACATTATAAAAATTTAACACATACTTAAATATATAAGATATATAAATATGCAAAGCAATAATTAATAACAAACAACCTCAGTCAAGTAGAGTGGTTGTATAATGTGTATTTACCAAATAATTTCACAACTTCAGCAAGACAGCCTTCAAAAAGAAATATAGTTGTTCCATAAGATTCCTTTAACTATGATTATATGCTACTAAAAAAGTTTTGCATTTTATAGTCATCCAAAAAATAAGTGTTGTTGCTGCTGCTATTTGCATAATTACTACGTACAAACATATTTACCATTGTTGCTTGTATACAACAACCTCAAAAAAACATTATATTCTAATCATTCATATTTCATTCTCTTCCTCTCCATGATCTACATCCCTCAAGTCATCTTCATCTTTTATTGAAAGTTCTTCCCCTTCATTAACGTCTTCAACTTTTTCCTCATCTCCTACTATGAATTTTTCATTTTTATTGGTCTTCGCATTTAAGTTTCTAGGAACTATAGTAGCAAAAGAAAATCAAATAAAGTTAAGTTCTAGTTTGTTGAACATTCAATTAACTTCTAAAATTTATAAATAGAAATAATTACCTCTTCCTTTTTTTGCTTGGAGCTCCCTCTTCAACATCAAAACACTCATGTACATCCACGAGGAATCAATAGGAAAACAAGGATTTTTATTTTTAGTGATCCATTCATCATTCAATTCAATAGCTGACAAACATATGGGGTAAGTTTCCCTCTTCTCTTCTCTACACTTTTGTCTCAACTCAAGTTGAAGATTCTACTTTACATAGACAAGAGCATTTAATCTTTATTGTTCTAATCTATTTCTTCTCTTAGTATTGACTTGGTCAAATGTGCTACAATTCCTTTCACACCTTGTTACACTATATGTGAGGTTTAAATTTTTCATGACTACCTTTTGTAACTCATTACCTTATCCTCCATAACTCTCCCACCAAACAGCTATCAAAACAAAGAAGTATTGAATTATAACATAGTGGAATTAAAAATTACAAATCATATAAAAATGGTTATGAGAGTAATTTCATTACCGGGTGTTCCTTATTTCTAGTATCTATTGTCATGTGCATTTCAAAAAAGCATTTAGCTCCCTTGAACTTTTTAAGTTGTTGGTCAATTATAACTCTTGTTCTTACATACAAAACCATTCTTTGAAATGTTTGACATAAACCAGTCAACACCTCCCTGTCCGAATTGAAATTTGTCATAGTGATATCTAACACAATAAAAAATAAGTTCATGAGAACAAAGGAGATAATGCTACTTGGTACGACAAATTTAGGTGTAATTAACTTACCTAGGATTGAGATGATAGGTTGTTGCATGGATAAACCAATGTAGTTGTAAATTCAACCTAGTGTCTAAAACCTATGTAGTTGTAAATTCAACCTAGTAATCTTCCGCACTATTTTATAATTCTTTCTATCATTTGGAAATTTTCAGCAATTTGCTCCTTGGCTCTATCCATTGTTTTATAAATATATGGCATAGCTGGTTTTGCACCACCATCTAAAAGCCTCAACACTTTCACAAGCGGAATCACACATTTTAAGCAATATGTGATAGATCTCCAAAATATGTCAGTTCTCAACACTAGATTCATCACTTGCTTACCCTCATTTTTAGTAGCATGTGAACTAGTAGTCCATTCCTTTTGTTAAGAAGTGGACTTTAAGCCTAACTCAGCCCTATAAAACTGACTTGTAAGGTGAGGTTTGCACCAATTTATATACTATGAAATTGCTTTATTTTTGGTCGATGTGGAACTTTTAACACCCCCCTCACGTCGAGGTATATATATCTCGTGCGTGAAACTAGACATTAATGGGTGATCCGATAACGGCTCGATAGTGGGTGGAACTACATGTCCAACAAACACAAATCTCGCTAGGATAGGCTTTAAACCATGGCTCTATTACAATGTTAAGAAGTGGACTTTAAACCTAACACAACCCCACAAAACCGGCTTGTAAGGTAAGGTTTGCACCCACTTATATACTATGAAATTGCCTTATCTCTAGGTGATGTGGAACTTCCAACACTAGAGTGTTAGATATATATGAAGTTTTATGTTAATTAGGGAAATATAGCATCTATTGTTTATTAGGGAAAAATAGACATTGTTTAATATTGGTAGATATTGTTTATAACAATATCTTCTATTTACCATATTTATGTTTGGTTGTCATATATACTTGAATCACTCTTTAATTTAAATACATTCACCTACACACAAGAGAGATTAACCCTATACAGTTTTCTCAGTATTTAACACCTTCGAAGCAAACATTGATATAAGAACATTCTTTTGTTGATTAATACGATTTAATGTAAGATAAGAAGTAGAAAACCGTGTGAGAGCTGGTCTAGCTAATTCCCTTCCATTAGACTACTTTCTATACAAATTATGAACCCATGTGTGCCTATACATGTAAGTAGTTATTTTCTTTGCATTACTAATGGTATTGTAAAATGCCATAAGGTTTCCAATATCGTCAAGAACTAGATCAAGACAGTGTGTTGCACAAGGGGACCAAAATAAGTTGGTTCTCTTTTCCATTAACATTCTCCCAACTACCACAAGGTTAGAAACTTCATCTGTAACTACTTAGACAACATGCTCCTCTCCTTTTTCATCCACCATGTTATCCAACAACTCAAACATTTTTCTCATCTTTAATCATATCACTAGTATCAGTTGATTTCAAAAAAGCTATCCCCCTTGGACGGTTAACAAGAAATTTAGTGAGTGATCTTCCTTTCCCATCCATCCAATCATCACACATCAATGTGCATCTCCATTTTTCCCAATCAATCCTAGACTTTTTTAGACATTCTTGTACATTACTCACAGCTTTTTTCAAATAGGAAACCCATACCTTACGATAAGAAATAGGATTTAAACCTTTGTTATACTCTCCAACAACTTCAACATTTGGATAAAGAGGACTCCTTACAAGATTAAATGACAATGCATTACCATAAATGCAGTTGCAAACTTCCCTAATTACATCTTCTCTATTCTTATAAGATGCATTGATTATCATTTGTTGAAGATCATTCTTTCCTTTTGTCACTTCTCTTGACTCGTCTCCACAATCAAAGTTGTTATCCTTTTTTTTCTTTACTTTCAGCATCATTACAAATATTTCCTTCACCTCATCTGGAACACTACAACAAGGAATCACATCTTTCTTTGTTCAACAAGATGCTGCTTCATCCTTTTATGCCACCCCAACAAGCATGAGAACAAAATTTGCATTTTACTTGTAGTCTATTTGGTGGAATACTTTCACAATAATCCCAAGTAATATCAACCTCTCTTTTTGATTTACTCATGTCAAACGCATAAACAACAGAAGCAAGCACCCCTGCACATAATAGAGAGACACCCTATACAATGTCGCACTGCAAGTGTAGAGGGAAGAGATGAAGAGATGCGTGTGAGATGAGAGGAGAGAGGAGATATCGAGAGAGGGGGAATGTGAGAAGAAGATAGACAAACGAGAACAATCTTCAAGGGCACGAACCAAAAGACGGGAAAGGTTAAGGTTTTCAAATTGGGTGGGCCTACCCGACCCAGTTCAGATACCCATGATGATCATATCGCAACTCTGATCATGATTCACATTTGTATTGTGTGATTCGAACATGACTCAGGAGCTAACACGAGTCTTCAGACAATTCATATCGTGGAGGCTTGGCTCTTATCATATTGTACTATTCGTATCATGAATCACGCGATAAAAGTGCGAACCGCTTGAATCGCAATTTGATTTGCAATGGTCATCATGGGAATTTGAACCGGGTTGGGTCGGCCCACCCAACTTGAAAACCCTAACTTTTTTACCTTTCATTTTTCAAGCCCTTGAAGCTCGTTCCCATTCATTTGTCTGCTTCTCACATTTCTCCTCCCTCATTATCTCCTCACTCATCTTGTGCATCTCTCTTCATCACTTCTCTGTGCAAGCGACTCACGCTTACTGTGCAACGTCTTGCGGTGTCTCTCTGTTCTCTATTGGGCACTTGCTTCTATTGTTTACATGTTTAACATGAGTAAACCAAAAAGAGAAGTTGATATTACTTGGAATTATTGTGAAAGTATTCCACCAAATAGACAAGTAAAATGTAAATTTTATTCCCATGCTTATGGGGTGGCATAACAAGGATGAAGCAGCATCTTGTTGGAACAAAAAAAGATGTGATTCCCTATTTGTCCCAGATGAGGTGAAGGAAATATTTGTAATGATGTTAAAAGGTAAAGAAAAATAAAACAGAGGATAACAACTTTGATTGTGCATACATATCAACAAAAGTGACAAAAGGTAAGAATGATTTTCATCAAAAAGACAATCAATGCATCTTATAAGAATAGAGATGATGTAATTAGAGAAGTTTGCAACTACATTTCTGGTAATGCATTTTCATTTAATCTTGTAAGGAATCCTCTTTTTATCCAAATGTTGAAGGTTGTTGGAGAGTATGCCAAAAGTTTAAAGCCTCCTTCTTATCATGAGGTAAGGGTTTCCTATTTGAAAAAGGTTATGGATAATGTACAACAATGTCTACAAAAGTATAGGACTGATTGGAAAAAATGAGGATGCACATTGATGTTTGATGGTTGAACAAATGGGAAAGAAAGATTACTCATTAATTTTCTTGTTAACAGTCCAAGTGGGACTGTTTTTTTTGAAATATGATGATACTAGTGATGTAATTAAAGATGGGTAAAAAACATTTGAGTTTTTGGACAGCATGGTCTATGAAATTCGAGAGGAACATGTTGTCCAAGTAGTTATAGATAGAGCTTTTAACCTTGTGGTAGCCGGGAGAATGTTAACGGAAAAGAGAACCAAATTATTTTGGTCTGCTTGTGCAACACATTGTCTTCATTTAGTTCTTGAGGATATTGGAAAGCTTTCGGTATTTTACAATACCATGAACAATGCAAAGAAAATCAGCACTTACATATATATTTATGCACACATGGGTTCTTAATTTGTATAGAAAGTACTCTAATAGAAGGAATTAGCAAGACCAACTATCACATGATTTGCTACCTCTTATCTTACATTAAATTGTATTAAGCAAAAAAAAAAAGTACTTAGATCAATGCAATGAGCTACTAGTCGACATGCTACCAAGAGTGAGGGTAAGCAAGTGATGAATCTAGTGTTGAGTGATGGAAGATTTTGGAAATTAATCACCTGTTGCTTAAAATGTGTGATTGCAATTGTAAAAGTGTTATTGCAATTGTAAAAGTGTTGAGGCTTGTAAATGGTGATGCAAAACCAGCTATGCCATATATTTATGAAGCAATGGATAGAGCCAAGGAGAAAATTGTTGAAAATTTCTAACAGATAGACAGAAGGTATAAAAAAGTGTGGAAAATTATTAACACTAAGTGGAATTTACAACTACATAGGCCTATCCATGCAGCACCCTATTATCTCAATCCTAGGTAAGCTAATTACACCTAAATTTGTCCTACCAAGTTGCACTATCTTCTTGAAGTTCTCATCAACTATTTTTCAATGTGTTAGATATTACTATGATAAAAATTTCAATCCGAATAGGGAGGTGTGATTGGTTTACATCAAACATTTCAACTAATTGTTTTGGACGTAAAAACACGAGTTACAATTGTTCAACAACTTAAAAAGTTCAAGCGAGCTACGGTACTTTTTGGAATGGACATGGCAATAGATACTAGAAATAAGAAAAACCTAATAACGAAATTACTCTCATTTAACAATATTATATGATTTATAAGTTTTAATTGCATTATATTATAATTCAATACTTCTTTGTTTTGACAACTTTTTGGTGGGGAGTGTTATGGAGAAGTTAAAAAGTTACAAAAGGTAGCCATGAAAATTTTGAGCCTCACATGTACTGCAACTAGTGTGAAAGGAATTGGAGCACATTTGACCAAGTCCATATTAAGAGAAGAAATAGATTATAACAACAAAGATTAAATGCTCTTGTTTATGTAAAGTACAATCTTCAACTTGAGCTGAGACAAAAGAGTAGAGAAGAGTAGGAGAAACTAATGGTCCCATATGTTTGTCAAATACTGAAGTGGGTGATGAATGGATCACTGAAAAAGAAAATCCTTGTTTACATATTGATTCTTGTGTTGATGTTAAAGAGGAGCTCCAAGATAAGAAAGGAAGAAAGGTAATTATTTCTATTCACAAGTTTTAGAAGTTAAAACTTGAATGTTCAACAAACTAGAACTAAACTTTATGTTACTCTTGTGCTAATATAGGTCCTAGAAACTTAAATGCCAAGACCAATAAAAATGGAAAATCCACATAAGGAGATGAGGAAGAAGTTGAAGACATTAATGAAGGGGAAGAACTTTAAATAAAAAATGAAGATGACTTGAGTGATGTAGACCTTGGAAAGGAAGAGGATGAAATATGAATGATCAAAATAAAATGTTTTTTGAGGTTGTTTAGTATACATGCAACAACCATAAATATTTTTGTATGTAGTAATTATGCAAATAGAAACAACAACACCTTTTTTAGATGGCTATAATGCAAAATTTGTTTAGTAGCATATAGCCATAGTTAAAGGAATCTTATGCAGCAACCACATTATTTTTTGAAGGCTTTGTTGCTGAAATTGTGAAATTTTGTGGTAAATACACATAAATACAACCACTCTGCTGATCAAAAAAAAAATACAACCACTCTATTTGACTATGAGCTTGTTTTGTTATTAATTGTCTTTGCATATTTATATGTCTTATATATTTAAGTATATGTTACATTTTTTAAGGTTTATATAATGTTTATGAATCGTATGATTCACGATACTATTCACCATTCAATATATTTAAGCTCCCTGATACACGATATGATTTGCAATTCAACTACCATGGTGTTATTCTTCAAGAAAAATGAAACACTAAAAATGGAAGTGTATGGGCTAAGTCCAAATATACATAATATTGCAACTAACATAAGATATTGTAACTAACAATGTCTAACACTCCCCTCAAGTTGGTACATATAACTTATATGAAGCAAGTTTGATAAAAATATAATCAATTATAGGTGTCCATAAAGACTTAGTAAAAATATTTGTTAACTAATCACTTGAATTAACACATTTGCGGAAATAAAATAACGTTAAGGGAAGGAGAGCAACATTTATATCTTTTTTGTGATCTAGTGAATCCTAAAATAAAAAGACACATTTTTGTGACCTAAGAGAAAATTTATCAAGACCAGGACTAAAATTATGAACAAAATATGTAGACCCAAAAAGTTTAAGAGGTACATAAGAAAACAAAATAGAATGAGGGATTTTGTTATCTAAAACCGAAGGCGGCATGCGATCAATAAGATAAAATGTAGTGAGAACAACATCACCCCAAAAATACTAAGGAACCTCACTGTGAATTAAATGTGCGAGTGGTTTCAACAGACAATCGAAAATCGTGCCCACATGTGCAGAAGGTCATAGGTGAAAAAGACCTTGAAACTTACATTCGGTGTCACTCATCTATCCTGAACTCCAGTCCTATAAGCAAACAAGAGCTTTGGTAAAAGAAATAACACAATCAAGGAAACGGGTGAGACAACTAATAGATAATAAGTTAAATGGGGATTCAAGACATAAAGAACATTATCAATGGATAGAGAAGGAAAAAGATTAATAGCACCAACACCATGCGTAGCTGAAAAGATGTTACAGACACAAGACTGGAGTGGCACGTGAGAGCGCGTGAGAGCTCCTATCAAGGTGATCTTGGCAGGTCGAGATCATCTGATTGGTGGCTCCAACGCCGATGACAGTGGTTGTTGCAGGGACGACGGGAAAAAAGTATATATGGGGATACCAAAAAAACCCCGAGCTTTAGATACCATGTGAAAATAGTGAAAACTAGGTATAGGGTTAATTCCCTTTGTGTAGAAAATACACATATGGTAATATATTTATAATGAAAAATAATCCAGGAAATATGGGCTAGCCCAAATATACATAATATTGTCACTAACAAGATTTTGTAACTAACAATATCTAACAGAAACAAAATGTTGTTGCAAGGTCTAGTTTCTGATCTATGGCACATAGGGTGTGTGAATTATCATGGCCGAGAATTATTCTAAATGATCTTAAAGTGGCATTTGAAGAGCCTTTGATTCTTTATTGTGATAATAAGTTAGCCATTAGCATTACTCACAATATGGTTCAGCATGATTGGATCAAACACAGAGATAGATAAACACTTTATTGAAGAGAAATGGGATAGTGGCATTATCACTACTTCTTAAATCCCGTCTAAGCTTCAGTTGCCATGTCTATTTACGAAAGGTCTTCTCATTCAACAATTTCATGATCTCACATGCAGGCTAGGACTGATAGATATCCATTCACTAGCTTGAGGGAGAGTGTTGTTAGTAGAATATTAATTGTATTACTAGAAGCTTTTAGAAGATTCTAAAGATATCTATGTAATTATTACTATAGGATTACAACTCTTCATATATAGAGACTAATTTACTGTAAGCAAGATATTAAAAATATTACGGAAGTTGTTACAATTTCTTAGAAGTTGTTAGAAGCTCTTAGAAGCTGTTAGAAGAATCTAGAGATATCTCTGTAATTATTACTATAGGATTAGAGTTACCTATATAGAGAGGCTAATGTATTTTTCCAAATTAATCAATTGAGTAAGAATCCTTTTTCTTTCAAATTAATTCTTTGAAGTCTTCCAATATATGTTCAATCCATGTCTCCAATAGAATCTCAAAGCTTTGCAAGATACGCATCATAATAAGCATCTTAAAGATGAATAAGAATACACATAACAATTTAACAAAAGATAACAAAAGAAAGGAAAGTCGATTGGCATCTTTGAGAAATTTACTTGAATTCTAGTAAAGTGATATAAAAAATAATGTAATAAAAAATGAGTACTTATTTTCTAGAATTAGGAATATAACTATAAACTTTTCTACAAAGGGATTACTTATAGAGATTATTTCCAAAGTTTCCAACTTTGAATAGATGTGCCAAACGGAAAACTTATTCTGAATCAAATGCCCCTTCCTCAAGGGGATTACAGTTCACTCAATTGCAATCCAATTAAGCTAGGTGGTATTGATTTTATTATTTATATGAGCAACCTAGAAAACAGACACACAATAAGAAACAAACATTTGGTACAAATTTGTAGAAAGCACGAGATCCATACCTCAAAAGCAAAAAATCCACCAGATCTCAACATTAAAGCAGCCCCATCACAAAGATGGAGAAGAGCATTCATTCCTTCAATACCTCCATCTAATGCTAATCTCGGTTCATGTCTACCAACTTCAGCTTGTAGACCAGAAATGTCTTTACTTGGTATATAAGGAGGGTTACTCACTAGACCAGCTAGCTTTCCTTCCATATCTTTCAATGGTTCAAACCAGGATCCTTCCCTTAAGTCAATTTTATCCTGCAAAGGACAACAAAGTAGTTCAAATGTCAATCATAATAATCATAACTGGAAGTGATAAAGATGTATTAAGAAAATATATTTTAAAGGGGGCATGATGATAAACAACAGAAGACATATAGATAAAAATCAACAATTTTAAATTCCCCTATTTTATTTTAGTTTGTCAGTATACTTCTCCTGATATCTATTTAAAACAAAAGGCTGGGTATTCAACCCCAGCAACATTTGATGTGTCTTAACCCAAAACGAGTTTTGTTGCGGTTTATACACATTCTAATGAACAAGGCCAAGTCTCATTGTGACTTGAATGGACATTTGGAGCTTCTAAACATGAAATCAACTCTCTGCTTTGGCTTGAAAACAAAACACACACACATAGACCATCATGTAAGATACATAGAATGAAAGGAATATGAAAATCAACAAAAACATATTGGCAAAAACTCACAGGAAGGTGGAAATATGTCCTCCAAATTTTCAGCAATTTCATATAAAACCAACGGAGGCTGTTAAAACCATGGTGGAAAAAGGTCAAGAGGAAATGAAAGTATGGAGATTGAAAAGTTAGAATCTCTAACCTGTAAGCAATACCTCTGCACATTATAAGTTGCAACGGCAACAGCCACAGGGCTTAAATCTGTGGCAATAACTCTCCCTCCTTCATTCCCCAAAACCCCACCAATACCAATAGCAAGGGCACCACTTCCAGTCCCCAAATCAGCCCAAACCCCACTCCTCAAATCCTCATTCTCTGACACCACATCTGACACGATATCAACGACAAGTTCTGTCTCAGGTCTTGGTATCAAAACTCCTTCCTGGACACTCAACACCAAGTCCCTCCAATGCTCACACCCAACCACATACTGAAAGGGTCTCCTCTCGTGGACCCTTTGCTTCCACAAACTGTAAAGCTCCTCTATATCAATCCTCATTGTCACCTCATCATCATCCTCCATACCTAGTGATTTGTCTTCAACAGCATCCTCCATTAGCCACTTAAGCTCCCTGCAGAGCATGCTTGAGTCTGGCCCATTATCTGACTGCACAAAAGTTGACCCAATTGAAAAGGAAAGACCTTTGGCCCAATCGTGCCATTTCTTGAGGTCACATAACTTGGTTGAGTAAATGGGTGGTCTCAAAAAGAGGGGAACTTGAGGTTTCACACAAGTGGGGGAAGATGACAGTGCTGAAGAGCAAAAGGGTCTACCCAGAGAGCCAAAAGAAGAACAATTGAGGAGTTTGGGGAAGCAATGAGGAAGATTTACACTGCCTAATGTTAGCTTCATTAGAAGAGAACGAAAATGACGAAACTTTTTTGTTACTCTACTGCATCATCAGTCATAAACTTCAGCATTTGCATAACCTAACAGATAAAAACTGAGTAAGGGTTGGCAAAAAAATCAAGTTATTTTTCTTGTTATAATTCAAATTTAGCGTTACCCCGCAAGATGCTTTTCACTTGAAATTAAAACCCCCAACAAATTTCAATTTGTGAACAGACAAGGTTTAGCTTACTTACTGAAAGACGAAGAAAATACTCTGAAGTGAGGATGTAACAGGTAAATAGCCACCTGGAAAGAGATATGGCACCTGAACGGGATAATCTTAGTTTAAAAGTATTAGCTTGTGTCATGTAAAATTTTTAGAATTAAATATGATTTTCTTTTTAAAATTAGTTTATTTCTAAATTTTAGATTAATTTAGTTTTTTATTTTTTAAAATATATAAATTTAGTCTTTTTAATCAAATTTTATTAGGGATTAGGTTTATTTGATATTTGGTATATAGTTCAGCATTGTATTTAAATTGTTTATACTGTTTAACACATTTTTGTTTTACGGTTAAGTTAAATATTATAATAAAAAACGTTTGAAATGTCAAATAAATTTAATAAAATTTGACTAAAATGACTAAATTTACGTATTTCGAAAGATGATGGACTAAATTAGTTCAAAATTTCGAATTGGACTAATTTCAAAATTTAAGTTAAGAGACTAAAAACATATTTAACTCAATTTTGTATTATATATTTGACACATTTTTTAATTTAAATAAAATTTAAACATGTTTGAAATTAGAAAAGAAATATGTAAAATATTTAAAAAAACATAAATAATTGAAATATAGGGAAATAACAATCTTTAAAGTAAAACATGTGAAATTAAAAGAAATTAATTTGAGAGTGTAAGTAAAGTAGTTCAAGAAAGGACATCATAAGATGTTCTTAGAAAAATATTTGATGATTTTAAATATGAGATAAAAAAATCTAATGTAAAGTTATTTGATTATTTAATATTCTCATTTCCGCGTCTTAATTCCTTTAAAAGCGTAAAATGTTAAAGTACAAAATTTAAGACATGGTTTCAAAGTTTGGCATGGGAATAATTTGATATATTTCTTTTTAAAATTAAATATATTTTTCTTTTAATTATTACAAAATTGTGTTTTGTTTTTAAATTAAATTATAAAGTATTTATTCTTTGAACTTTATAAAAGTCAATTTATAATTTATATCATTCTCAATAATCTACACATAGAGTTTATGAAATGTTTCAGAAGAAACAAATCAAATTTGATTCTGAACTAAAATATAATGTTCATGAGTTTGTTAAAAAAAAAATTTATATTGACTTTTATAAGGTATAGGGATTAAATACTTTATAAGTTAGTTTAACTCTTAAATGTCTTTTCATTCTCTAAATTGTTACGCGTGAAATTAGATTTTGTCCATGTTTTGAATTTTGATCATGTTTAGTTCTCAAAGTTTAAAAATGATTTGATGAAGTTCTAATCATTAAGACGTCAAGAATTTGCTGATGTGGGAAAAATATTACCACATGTGTGTCAATGTGTGTATCCATGTCAGCACATGACACACGCGACAACACTGTTTGTCACCTCAACAAATTTTTAACAATGTTTGGTAATGAGGACTACATTTGTTCATTAATAAAGTTTGGAAATGAAAATGATTCAAAACTTGGGAGACACCATAATAAATATGTTGACATGGACATACACATGTCAACACATGGACACACACGCAGCAACGTCGTTTGTCATATGAGCAAATCATTAATGTTATTTGATGACGATGATTAAATCCATTCAATTCTAATGTTTAGGGACAAATTATTGTCAATGTTTGGAACAGAGATAAATTTCAATTTTGCATCGTAATTTAGGAACTAAAAATATATTTAATCCTTAGTTTAATGACTAAACACAATTTTCCATAATAATTTGAGGATAAAAAACATACTTAACTCTCTTTTTTATAACTAATATTTTTTTATTTTTCTCATGATATACTTTCTTATCCACCACATAAGAGGGTAGGATTTTCTTAATTAGAATCAAAATGTTACATGAATATAGTTTATATAAGAAAGATATGCTTCAACATATTATAAAACTATTAAATAAAATCCGCACAAACAATACTTAAATAGAATGTATTTAACTTTTGTGCAAACACTTTTACCATTTAGATTATGATTTCAGCCCCACGAGGATAAACATAAATCATTTCTACATGATTTTGAAATATTTTGATCAGCTGCACATTACCAACATGAGTGCATCTTAATACTTCCTTTTGAATGGATCAAGTAGAATGTTGTAGTTCACAAACTGAACAATTGAACACGATTCACGAGTTGCAGTTCAGATATGAGAGTTAATTCAGTTTTAAATTGTCTCCTTGCCCTGAACCTTTCAAAAGTCTTTTGTTTGCTATTTCTTCTCCCTAGGGCAATAATCCATGAAATGAACAAATATTATTGATTTTATTTCAGGAAGTAATATTGAAAATAAGAAGAAAAAAAAAAGCATGTTCATGATTTTAAGTAATGACCTTATATACAGGTCTAGTAGAGTGATAGGTTAGCACAGAAAACAAAAAGGAATAATCAGAAGGTATGAGAATATCAGGGGAGAAATTTTGTATTTAACATCTGTCCCCTTTTTCATAATCATTAACTGTGCTTATATTGCGTCATACATGCAACGTTCAAAATAGTGCAAAATAAGAAAAAAGAATAAAGTTTGTTAGACATGCTCCCTACTGCTTAACCAATTCCTATAGATACTGCCACGTAGTCATTTGGTTACATAATCCTTGAGGTAAATTGGTCTCCTCCGAATTCGTTGTGGTCTTGCATCATTTTCTATTTCCTCTTGAATATTCTCTAGGCTTAATTGTTCCACCATAATGGGCCTATTAGGAGACGTAGTCCTAACATCTCCTTCTGCGAGAGTCACCTTGTCCTCAAGGTGAAATTGGGCTTGAATTTGTGCCCAAGGTTCCCAGGTGGCCTCTTCTAAAGGATGGCCCTGCCATTGAATCAAAACTAATTGTTGTGGAGCATCAGTGTTAGAGGACAACTTCCAATCCAGAATAACAGTGGGAGTGAGGACTGGTTGATTGTCTTCAATGTTAGAGGGAAGAGGTAATGGTTGAGGAGAAGGAAGGGGGCCTTGGTGAGGCTTTAGAAGGCTCACATGGAACACATTATGTATCCTGGCATTAGAAGGAAGGTCCAATTTGTATGCTACGTCACCTATCTTTTCAAGAACCTGATAGGGGCCAAAGAACCTTTTCTACAACTTTCCAAGGTACTGACCAGTGATAGAGCGTTGACGACGTGGGCGAAGCCTTACGTAAACCCAATCACCGATGTTGAAGTGAACATCCCATCGATGGGAATCAGCCCATCGTTTCATGGCATGTTGTGCTTTAAGAAGATTGGACTGCAATTTGCGAAGAATTGCGTCGCGGGAGTTGGTGTCAAATTATGCTGCAACATTGGTAGTAGTCATATCCAAAATCTGAGGGATGTTTGGTGGAGGACGACCAAACATAACTTCGAATGGAGTGAAACCAATAGAGGAATTAATGGTGGTGTTGAAGCACCACTCTGCCAATGGAAGGAATTTGCCCTATAAAGATGGTTAGTGATGGACAAAACAACGCAAATATTGTTGGAGAATTTTATTTTCGACCTCAGTTTTTCCGTCCGTTTGAGGATGGTAAGCTGTGGACATACGCAGCTTTGTGCCACTCAAACGAAATAGTTCGCGCCAAAAGTGACTGAGAAATATAGGATCACGGTCTGAAATTAAGCTCTGAGGAAGGCCGTGTAATTTGCACACCAAATGTGAAGAGATCAGTAACTTTAGTAATGGTGAATGATCGAGGCAACATACCAAAATGTGCACCTTTAGAGAATCGATCCACCACAACCAAGATAGTATAATGGCCCTAAAACGGGGGCAGTCCAATTATGAAGTCTAGAGAGAGATCTTCCCAGCAGCGTGACAGAGGCAAGATAGGTTGTAACAAGCCGGAGGAACGTTGGGTCGAAATTTTCGTTTGTTGACAAGTGGTGCAGTGAGCAACGAAAGAGAAAACATATTTTCGCATACAATCCCAATAAAAGTTAGCCTTAATTTTAGCCAATGTACGAGCAGCCCCCGGGTGACCAGCCAAAGGGGTTGAGTGAAACTCTTGGAGGAGTAAGGGAATCATAGATCATGACTTGGGAAACCAAATTTTTCCCTTATATAGTATTAGGTCCTGTTGGATGGAAAAATCAGGGAACATGGAGGGATCTTGCAGAATATGATTCTTAAGATCCAAAAAATTAGCATCAGAAGCAAGAGTGTGCTTAAGGTCTTAAAGAAAGTCCATTTGAGACAGAGAAATGAGGAAAAATGAGTATGCATCAGGTGAAATACGGGAAAGTGCATCAGCAACGGTGTTTGTTTTGCCAGGTTTAAAATGGATCTCAAGTCGAAGCCCAATAGTTTGGCTACATAGGATTGTTGGTCAGGAGTTAACACAGTTTGAGAAAGCAATTCCTTGATGGCTTGCTGATCAGTGTAGATGACGAAGTGGCGACCGAGCAAGTATTGGTGCCATTTCTAAACAGGAGATGTGATAGCATGGAGTTCTCTTATGTATGCTGATGAATTACACAATTTAGGGCAAAATTGCTTACTAAAAAAGGCAATTGGGTGTCCCTGTTGTGATAACACGACCCCCATACCAGAACCGGAGGCATCTGTATGAACAGTGAAAATCAGATCAAACCGTGGCAGAGTCAAAATTGGTGCGGAAGTAACAATAGTTTAAGGTTCTCAAACGCCGTAGTAGCTGAAGCAGACCAAGTAAGTTATCCTTCTTAAGTAAATTAGTTAAGGCAACAACAATAGAGGCATACCCCTTTACAAATCAAAGATAAAATCCCGTGAGGCCAAGAAAACCACGTAGAGACTTCAAAGTGGTGGGTAAGGGCTAATCAACGATAGCTTGGACCTTTGAAGGATCTGGTGTGACACCCTAAGAAGAAACTACATGACCCAAATATTGAATCAATTGCTGCCCTATGAAACACTTGGAACCCTTAAGATGAAAATTGTTTGTAAGTAGCAATTGGAAGGCTATTTTCAAATGAGAGATGTGCTCCTCCAAGGTGAGGCTGTATACAAGAATATCATAAAAAAAGACGACAATAAAACGACGTAAATGGGGGCGAAATAGGTATTCGTGGTAGCCTGAAAGGTAGAAGGTGCATTGCACAACTCGAATGGCATGACCTTCAACTCAAAGTAGCCGTTGTGGGTGGGGAACATCGTTTTAGGGGAATCATTAGGCAACATGAGAATTTGGTGGAAACCTGCGAAGAGATCCAATTTTGAAAACCATGTAGCATTACCGAGTTCATCCAGAAGCTCATCGATAGTAGGTATCGGAAATTTGTCTTTGACAATAACTGCATTGAGGGCACGGTAATCGACGCAAAATTGTCATGTACCATCCTTCTTCTTAACAAGAAGAATAGAGGAAGAATAAGGACTTGTGCTCGGTGTAATGAATCCCGAGTGCAACATTTTTTGAACTTAAGCCTCAATTTCTTGTTTTTGAAAGTATGGGTAACGGTAAAAGTGCACTAAAATGGGAGCAGTGTTGGGTAAAAGGGTGATGGAATGGTCGGTGGAACGAGACAGTGGAAGGGTGGTTGGTGCGAAAAATAGAGAAAAGTAGGTGGTGAGTAAGTGTTGTAGTTGAGGGGTAGAAGAAGAAGGAATAGCAGTATCAGAGGGCAAATGAGGTATAACTGAAATGTGGGAATGGATGGATGGAGAAGGCTCGAGTGTGAGTTGAAAGAGGGCATCTAATCTGTTGGTTTGTTGTAGGCGTTTAAGTTGGTGGGCGGTGATAGGTGTAGGGTTTCGGCCTTGTTCCCCCTTGAGTTCTATCATCTGACCCTCCCACATAAATCTCATGAAAGGGCCATTGTAGTCCATAATGAAAGGGCTAACTTGAGTAAGCCATTGAACCCCTAAGACTACATCAGTGCCAGATAGATCTAAGGGGTATAAGTCAATAGGGAAGTCGAGAGAGGCTAAAGTAATGTGGGCAAAAAGTAGTGCAAGGTAAAAATTCACCATTCCTAACCATGACCCGAAGTGGGCTCAAGTGCAAGGTTAAGAAAATAGGCTACCTTTGTTTGTATGAAATTATGGGTGGCACCACTATCAACCATGATATGTACTTCACAACTGTTAATAGAGCTTGTGACCCAAAAAGTTATAGGAGTCGAATGACCCGAAAAAGAGTGAAGGCTAATCAACCCTGCTTCCAAAGATGGGTTATCTGGTGGGTCACAATCCACTTCCGTGAGTGAGCTAGAAACATCGTCGGGGTCAGGAATGATGAGCAAGAGGAACTGTGACTTACAACGATGGCCACGTGTATACCTTTCGTCACAATTATAACAAAGGCTTTTCTCACGGTGTGTCTACATTTTAGCTTCAGTAAGGCGTTTGATGGGTAGTTTGGAGGGAGATGTGGGAAGTAGTGGTGGGAGTGATTTGGAGGGTAGTGGTAGTGGTGAGTGGTGGTCTGGGGAATTTGTGGAAAGGCATAGGAGCGGAACGGAGTTTGGATTTGTCATCATGTAATTTGGCGAACGCCACAGCTTGTGGCATGTTAGTGGGTTAGAGGGTGGTGACCTCACGTCTGAGGTGGGGCTTAAGGCCGGAGATGAAACAACTAAGGTAGAAGCTGGTTGGGTACCCTGAGATGCGGTTGGCAATCGACTCGAACTCAAAAATATAGTCATGAAGGGTCTGAGTTTGAGTGAGGCGACAGAGTGCATCAATCGGATCGTCAAACTTTGATGGTGCCAAACGCAGTTCCAAGGCAAGAAGGAAGACATCCCAAGAGGTGAGAAGACCATTATTGTGCATCCATTGGTACCAAGCGAGTGCATGGACCTCTAAGTAGAAGGAAACAATCTGGGTTCTTTGTTTCGGTGGTGTATTGTGAAAGTCGAAAAACTGAGTGATCTTAAAAATCCAACCCAGTGCATCATCACCATTGAAAGAAGGGAGGTCGAACTTAAGGGGGCGGGCAGAGGTGTATGTAGGAGTGAGAGGTGGTACAAAGAGTTTGGTTTCCAATTTGGATTCCAAAAGGGAGGTGCGAGTAGCGATGTCATGTAATGTATTGGAGAAATTGGGCTGAGAAAGAAGTATTTGCTCCAATTTTTTGTCAAGGGAAGAAAAAACGTCAGAAGTGTCAGCCATAGGAGGAAGAGGGTCAATGAAAGCACCAATGATAGGTTAGCATAGAAAATAGAAAGGAATAATCAGAAGGTATGAGAATATCAGGGGAGAAATTTTGTATTTAACATGTGTCCCCTTTTTCATAATCATTAACTGTTCATATATAGCGTCATACATGCAACGTTCAAAATAGTGCAAAATAGTGCAAAATAAGAAAAGAGAATAAAGTTTGTTAGACATGCTCCCTGCTGCTTAACTAATTCCTATAGATACTGCCATGTAGTCATTTGGTTACATAATCCTTGAGGTAAATTGGTCTCCTCCGAATTCGTTGTGGTCTTGCATCATTTTCTATTTCCTCTTGAATATTCTCTGGGCTTAGTTGTTCCACCATAATGGGCCTGTTAGGAGACGTAGTCTTAACATAGAGTCCCATTCTCCTAACCTTTTTTTTCCATTGAGAACCTTTTAGTAGCTATGATCGATGCATAACTGAAAATTCTTAAAGAATTTCCAGTTTTCAATTCATTATGATATTTTCCTAAATTTTTAATTTTCACACACCACGAAATTAAACAGGTTGCTCCCCATTTTTTTCTCTCTTCTCTCTCAAGGCAAGATGTAGTAAAACAAGGTTACTAAAGAAGAAAAGTGCTTGAAATGAAATTGAATGATGGTATTGATCTATTAACATTGACAAATAAGTACCTTGATGTGAAGCTTTTCTTTTCCCCATCCATAGACAGAAAATAAGGCTAATTATGAGTTTAGTTGTTCCTAGCTGAACACCAATTTTAAACCACTTATCTATTACACATTCTTACTTTGATTATCTTGCTAATGATGGATCTTTTGAGAAAGACTTTCTTGGAAACATACAACACCAATAAATCTAAATCGAACTCAATTATCATTTTCAACCAAAAACTTTAAGGATGTGTTTACTTGTAAAAATTGATTCGGGAGAGAAGAAAATGATGGATTTGAGTGGATTAGAGGATTAAGTTTGTGTTGTTCACTTTAAAGGGTTTAGAGATGAAAGTGAGTGGATTTAGAAGTAAAATTTCTGAAAATTTGTGAGGGATTTGATTGATATAATGGATTAACAATTAAATTTAATTAAAAGAAAAAGCAAAATTACCAAATTGTCCTTTATGTTAAAAGTAATCTAAAATTATATTTAAATGAATTAGATTTATTTTATAAAAAATATTTGAAATGAATAAATTAAAAAAAATATTTTAATAAAAAAATGATAAAAATACAATATATTTACTTCTTCAACTTTTTTTTTATAAATAATTTAGAAATTTGAAGTATTAATTATTATTGTAAGTTTAATTTTAAAAGCCACATTTTTACATTATTATCATAATTATGTAACATTATTAGTTATGATTTGTGTCATTAATTTTCATATACGTGAATTAACATTAATTAAAAAAAGGAGAAATGAATCGAGGACATGATGGTAATCTTCCTCAAATCACCCTCAAATCATCCCACACGAGGAAAGATGCTAAAATAAGAGAATCATGTTGTTCCTTCCTTCCCTCTCTCTTAAATTCCTATAAATAAACACGTAACTCATCCTCAAATCATGTCTCTCTAATCTCTCTATATAGTAAATCCTTTCAAGTAAACACAACATAACATAATTATAACAGGCTTTCTGGAACAGGATTTACGAAATAATACTTCCGGAACAAAATATTTTGGAACATAATTTCTAGAAGAAAAAAAATTGAAATGTAATTTTCAGAAAAGATTTTCATAATATATTTCATAAATTTCGGAACACAATTTTTCGGTATAGATTTCTAGAACACACTTTTCGGAATGCATATAATACTTCTTGAAATGAGTTTTCTGATGCATCCTTACATGAAATGGGTTCCGGAAAGAGATTTCTAGAACATATGAAATATGTTCTAGAAAAAACTTTTTAGAATGGATTTTTTTAGCATTTTCACTCTTCTTCTTCCTCTCTAGTAGCGGTACATAGGCGGTAGTGGTGGTGGTGGTGGTGGTGGCAATGATGAAGACAATGGAAGTGAGGGTGTGATGCAATGGTGAACGATATTTAAGTATTTTTCTTGTATTGATGGGTTGTGTACTCTTTTTTTTTTCTCTATCAAATGTGAGAATTAGACTTACACTTGAATTCTTAAAAGCTAATAATGATGTGTTAATATATATTATATACTACTTATGTAATTCAATCAAGTTTGTATGGTAGGAATCATAAGAGATTAGAGGTTATTAGAAGTTAAACATTTAGAAGACTCGTTCTACTCTAACATTACAAAGTTTGTATTCATAGTTATTAACTCTTTTGTTTTCACGGTTTCGTTGTTTCATGAATATAACCAGTGTCGAAGCTTGGTTGGTCTCTAGAGGGCTTTGGCTCCCCCAAAATTTTTTCACTTCTTCACTAAAATATAATAATATATGCTCATTATTTTAAATTATAAGTATTCAAAAATTAATTTTCTTAGAGATAAAACTCAAATAATTATTGAATTTGAAAATATGAAGAAAGATGATAACATTTATCATGAATTTTTTGCTTGCTCTCTTGCTTTCAATTAACAATTTTGTTATTAAGTTTCCAATATCATATTCAAAAGAAAACTAGTTTAAAAATTGAATTTCACTATTTTATTGTAGATGCTCTTAACCATCCAAATTTGAAAAAATTATCAATCCTATTTGAGTTATATTAATCTTTAGTAAGAATAGGAAGTATGTTTTACTTGAATGAAAAGATACTTTTTCTATAATGATTTATCAAAACAAGATTATAGAATAAAATGGGAGATAAATTTCTTGCACACAATACGATTATTTACATTGAAAACAAAAATAGCTGAAACTTTTAGATTTGATTAAATTATTGATAGGCTCGATAATTTGAAAAAACGAAAAATAATGTATTAGATATATGTGATTTCATTTATAATATAATTATATTAAATTACATATTCATTTTTTTATATTAGTAATAATGATAAAATATATAAATTTTGAGTATATTATTTTAGTTCCCCAAAATTAGTGGTTAAGATCCACCACTAAATAAACATTCCTAGCTTGTTCATGGATTTTATTTGGAATGTTCATATTACTTTTTTTTTGTCTAATGAATGAAAGCATATACCTTTTTTTGGCTAGTTTTTCTCTATTTTTCCCGCTTGAATGCTTGAGCTTCAATTTGCGCATATCTCTTTTTGGTTATTTGTTTAAGCACTTTTTTTCTATTTTCTCTTGTTTATATATTTGAAGCTTTTGTGTACTAAACTTTTATGTACAAAGCTTTATGTGTTCCCCTTCCCGTTCTCTTCTCTCTTTTTCTTCCTCAAACACTTTTGATTAGCTTTCTTCTCACCATAGTTCACATTTTTTGTTCTGTTCTTTGATCTTGAAGATGACAAGTGGATACATTATGATGATATCAGAGCTCTTCTTTTGAAGAGTTCTATTGCACCACTCTTGATGACATATGCCTAACTAGAGGCTCAATTACTTGAAGCATGCTAAGGAGAATGCAAGAAGATTTGGAGCATGTTGAAACACATAGGCCTAATGGGCTTCAACTTCTATTTACTTGGGCCAAGGAAGATATCAAGAGATGATGGCTTGCATTTTGGCCAATAGAGTAGATTTAATTTTGGGCCATGTAATTTAGGCCTTGCTTAAAGTAATTAGTGGTGCACTAAACTGGATCATGGAAAATCACCTAACATTTGAATTTGATCAATTAAAACCCAATTCAAAGGCTAGGCCGAGAGTTCCTTCTAGACCACCACTCATTTAACATATTTAGCACATGGTGCAAAGTATGGTAAATATGAGGTGCCACTTGACACTTGATCCACTTTTCACGGCTAGAAAGTTAGAGCTCTCCTTCCTATAAATTGAGAGTTTCATCCCATGTAAAAACACTCTTGAGTTTATGCAAAGTTATGTTGTTGAGATTACTCCACATACACCTATTCTTGAGAGTCACTTGCTAGAGCTTCCCTTAGGAACCTCTTCTAGCCTCCTTCTCTAAGATTGGCCCAACTTTCCTTCACCACCCGATTTCACCACTACCGAGCCTTTTGTTTCTATCTTGCATATTACTTTCGCTAATCATCTATGAAGCTCCATTATTCCATCAATCACGCATTTGGAGCCTCATCAACTATGGGCTATTCCTATCTCCCTCTTTTCTTTCTTTTTTTTTCTTTCTTTGTCTTTTCTTGAATCATGGCAGAAGAATCAAATGCCTAAAGTTTCCTTTATCTCCATCCAAACAAAAATCATGCCATAGCCTTGGTCTCTCCCATTCTTGAAGCTTCAAACTACCATTCATGGAGTCATTCGATTTTGACTCCACTCAATGCTAAGAACAAAATTGAGTTTATTCTTTATACAACTGAACAACATGATAAGAAGTAAAGCATGTTTGATGCTTGGAACCAATGTAACAACATGGTTGTTTCGTGACTGGTTCACTCTATCTCCACTTTGATTTGCTAGTGTGATATGGATGGACAAAGTTTATGACATTTGGAATAATTTGAAAAATCAATATTCACAAGGAAATCTATCTTACATTTTTTATTTGCAAATGTAGCCAACCACACTTGCATAAGATGATTTGAATGTGTCTAAGTATTTCACTAAATGATGTATTTTGCGGGATGAATTGGACAACTACAAACTCGATCCTCTGTGTGTTTGGCAAACCAAGTGCTCATGTCATGTTGCGAGTACTCCAAAAAACTAGGAAAGAGGAAGATCAAGTGATGCAATTCTTTCAAGGATTAAATGACAACTACAACAATATTAAATCTCACGTTCAACTTTTGGAACCTACCCCACCCATCAGAAAGGTGTTTGCTTTAGTGACTCAACAAGAGAAAAACATGTGTGTTGAAAGCATCATTGTCGCAACCAAGATTAATGGTGGAATAACTGCGAACACCTCCATTATTTGCACCTTTTGGGGATAAGATGGTCACACCAAGTCTTTTTGCTATAAAAAAATGGGCTTCCCACTCAAGAAATAAAGAATTTCAAGAACTCAAAGTCTAGAAGGATTTGAACACACTATAAGAGAAACAACCATACCATTGAAGTTTGCTATAAGGAGCAAGACTATCCTCTTGGTCATAAATTGCATAATAGTAAACCATCTTAGGCTCACAATATTGTTGTTTAGGAAGAAAATAGAAGTGAAAAAGATGCAACCATCAGTGATACTAGGGGCATTCGCCTCACAAATCAGCAATACCAATTTCTTGTTGGTCTCTTCAAGAATGTCCATGCTAAGAATTCATAAATTCAACCGAACCAACTCGGGTCTATTTTGGCAAATCAAATTTTCCAAATTGGTTTTGCTTATACAAATAACTCTCTATTAGGTAATATCATACCTTTGTCTTATTCTAATCACTTTAAAAAAATTTAGATCTTGGCTCATTTTATACCATGCCACAAAATTGATGATACAACTTATATTGCAAATCTCTTCTTCAAAGAAGTTGTAAGACTGCATGACATGCCTACAACTATCGTAAGTGATAGGGACACAAAGTTCTTAAGCCACTTTTGGAGGAAATTATGGGGGAAGCTTGTAACCAAGCTCCTATTTTCTACCACTTGTCACCCCAAACCGATGACCAAACTGAGGTGGTCAATAGAACTTTCGGTCAAATGTTGCGATGCATGATAGTTCATAACATTCGAGAGTGGAAGGAGCTTATTCCTCACATTGAGTTTGCATATAATATAAGATGGTGCACTTCACCACTTCCCACTCTCCTTTTGAGATTGCATATGGGTTTAATACCCTAACATCCATAGATCTTTCCCCTCATCCCACTCATGAGGCATGGACTTGCCAAGATGGAGTAACTAGAGATAAGATGATCTAAGACTTCCATGCTCAAGTCAAGGAAACCATAAAAAGGAAGATTCGCCAACACAAAAAATTTGCTAACAAGGGTAGGAAAGAGGTCACCTTTAAGTTGGGTGATTGGGTTTGGCTTCACTTGAGAAAGGAGAGGTTCCCTACTCAAAGGAAGTCCAAGCTCCTCTCGAGGGTGAATGGCCCTTACCAAGTGATTTGGAAGATCAACAACAATGTTTGAGTTAGATTTACCCCATAGTTATAACATGAGTTATACTTTTAATGTGGGTGATTTTTCTCCTTTTGATATAGATTTTAAGAATTTGTGGTCGAATTCTCTCCAAGAAAGGAAATGTGATGGATCCTTGACCACACATGACACCATATAAAAAAAAGTTGTTCTTGCAGAGAATTAACAAGATAAGTTAGGCACAAGTGTCACCTTACCTATGCAGTCCGCTATCTCCTTAGTTGGCCTCTTCCTGGTTGGTACATGTCTGCTTGGACCCAGGAGGGGTTACCTCCGAAGCTTAAGTTAGCCAAAGCTCTCAAAAAGTCAAATCAGGTGATTAATGAAGTAATGAATGCGTACCTTTAATTATTGGGGTCCACGTGTATATATAGAGCATTAATTATGTTTGGTTATGACATGCGCCGGGCCCTAGCTTAGGCCCTAGTTTGGGCTGTAAGTGGGCTTGGGCCTTAACCCAGGCCCTCAGGTCGATTATTGTGGACTCATTGAATATCAGGGGGCTTTAATTTTGTTAAGTGTATTAAGGTTGTCGGCCTAAACCGACTACTTCCCTTGGCGGTTTGTGTTGCCCATATGTTGTCTTAGGCAGGTTATTCCTCTAGATGTTTATGTTACCAGTTCAGGCCGGCTAGACTTAGGTCAGCCCATCCTAGGCCGATTACTATTATGTTTTGGTGTATAGGTATGGTGATCGTTTTATTATTATTTTGTTAAGTTGGCTTGGTATGGTACACCACAGTTTAAGTAATAAACAGATACCTTTAATATCAATAATCGAGTGCACTGAATTATAAACTCTAACTAGACCCTTAGTAGGCAACTTATCGATAAACTTCATCAAGATCTCCACCACCTCCTTATCCCCCGCCGACAACTCGTCGGTGCCCATATCCTTATATCGTGAGGGGGTTCCCGTCCAGCTAAACGGGAACTTCGTACTCCCATCTGCATTCAGGAAATGGGACCTGCCCTCCTCTTTTACCACAACTTTAAAGTATCCGTCCTTAAAATGCTTGAAGGACTGAGAGAACGCGTCAAATCTGCTAATGCTGGGACGACTTATTAGAGATAGCCAAGTAGTCGGTTGGCGGGGCCTAATATCGTAGAAGTATAGAAATGCATAAGGAGAAGGCTGCAGATATAGGGATTGGCACAAAACACGGAAGGCTTGCATATAGGCCCAACTTTTTGGGTGCAGCTGTGTAGGTGCAACGTTCAACGCACGCAACACACTCATGGTGAAGTCGTCCAACGGCAACCGCACATAACAGGTGTACAATTTAGCCAAGAGTTCAACAAACGAGACCACCGACAACACCCCCTCCCCCCGATCCTCCCCTACGTGGCACTATCAACACCATCTCTGGTGGCTTCGCTAGTGGAGGATCCACTTCTTCTGCCAGAAAGAAACACCTCCGCCATATTCAATACATCAACCATATTACCCATTCCCATCACAGACGCCGCATGCCTCCCACCATCTTCACAGACGACGACTTTCACGACCTCAACCACTAACAAGACGACCCCATGGTCATCATTGTTGAAATCGAAAACTATGTCGTTAAGAAAGTCCTTGTTGACCAGGGCAGCTTTGTCGACATCCTCTACTGGACCACATATCAAAAACTCCAACTCCCAGACACTGCCATGGTTCCATATGACGAACCAATCTATGGCTTCTTTGGCGAACAAGTTTCCACCCGCGGCTACATTGACCTTCACACCGTGTTTTGCGATGGAACCCAAACTAAAACCACTCCCATCCGCTTCCTTATCATTGATGCACCCACATCCTACAATGTCCTCCTTGGTCGTCCTTCGCTCAACACCCTCGGCGCTGTCGTCTACACCCCTCATCTGGCCATGAAGTTCCCTTCCCCTTCTGGCGACATCCTCACCGTCCATTGCGACCAATGACTAGCACGTAAATGCTACATGGCCAGCCTACGCCCACAACTCCCAATCCAGCAAACCAACCACATTGAGCGATCACCTAGCTCCAGCATTGCTCTATCAGGCGAAGATTTAAACCCCAGAGTGGGCCGGGATGTTTGTCTCGAACCTGTCGAAGAAACCTCCCCTCTAGAACTTCCAAATGGCCACTCCATCAACTTAGACACCGGTTTGAACTCTAACGAGTGTGCCATCATCACACCTATCCTGGTCAGCAACACGGACCTTTTCACTTGGTCAGCCGTTGACTTACTTGGGGTAGACCCTCTAGTAGCATCCCACAAGCTATCCATCTATAAAGAAGCCCACTACATCTCCCAAAAAAAACGCAAACTCGGCGAAGAGCGACGCCTAGCAGCTAAGGACGAGGTCGATAAGTTATTGAGCGCAGGATTCATCGAAGAAGCTCAATACATCACTTGGCTTTCTAATGTAGTTCTGGTGAAGAAAGCCAATGGCAAGTGGCGGATGTGTGTAGACTACACGGATCTAAACAAGGCATGTCCTCGAGATGCCTACCCCTTACCCAATATCGACCGACTTGTTGATGGCGCGACAGTGAATAAAGTACTTAGTTTCTTGGACGCATATTCCGGATACAACCAAATCCCTATGGCCGCATCTGACATGAACAAGACCGCCTTCATTACGGATGACGCCAACTACTTTTACAGAGTTATGCCCTTTGGTCTTAAAAACGCTGGAGCAATCTACCAACGGCTAATGGACAAAGTTTTCAGCCATCTAATGGGGTAATGTGTCGAAGTATACATTGACGACATGGTTGTCAAGTCTCCAAGCCACCACCAACACGCCCAAGACCTCTCAGCGGTCTTCTCTGTATTACGCCAATACAACCTTCGTCTCAACCCCGACAAGTGTGTATTCGGCATCGACCGCGGTAAATTTCTCGGATTCATGTTAACCCAGCGTGGTATAGAGGCCAATCCTGAAAAGTGCAAGGAAATTATCGAAATGCGTAGTCCCACCACCATTAAAGAGGTCCAACGCCTCATAGGCCGCCTTACAGCCATTTCCTGCTTCCTGCCCAAACTGGCTGAACAAACCCAACCCATAGTCCAACTCCTCAAGAAATCCGCCCGGTTCAGTAGACGGACGATTGTGAACAAATCTTTCAGAAACTAAAAACAACCCTCACCTCACCACCTATCCTCCATAAGCCGGACACTTGTCAACCCCTGCTAGTGTACATCACAGCCACGGACCACACCGTCAGCGCCGCGCTTGTCCAAGATATAGAGGGCACGCAACATCCCGTCTACTTCGTTAGCAGAACGCTGCAAGATCCTGAAACCAGGTATCAAATGGTGGAAAAGTTGGCCCTGTCCTTGGTCCACGCAGCCCGCCGCCTACGCCCATACTTCCAAAACCACAACATCACCGTCAAAACCGACTACCCAATCCAAAAGATATTGCAAAAACCAGACCTAGCAGGACGGATGTCATCCTGGGCTATCGAGCTGTCAGAATTCAACATTCATTACGAACCCCATGGCCCCATTAAAAGCCCAATGCCTCCTAGATTTTGTTAATGACCTCTAGCAAACACCCACAGAGGACCAATGGACGCTTCATGTAGATGGTTCCTTAAATTCGAAAGGTGTCGGTGCTGGTATCGTGTTAGAAGAGCCCAAGGATATCCTCATTGAAAAATTACTCCACTTTGCCTTCAAAACATCCAACAATCAAGCCGAGTACGAAGCCATCCTCACCGGCCTTTCCCTTACCCGCGAAGTTGGCGTCAAAACCCTAACGTGCAAAACCGACTCCAAGCTTACTGTGGGCCACCTAAATGATGAATTCTAAATTAAGGACCCCATCCTCTTGCAATATTACCATCTGGTCCGCGCAGTCATCCAATCCGCTTTTGAACAAGTCCGCATAGAACACATTCCCAGGACCGACAACATCAGAGCTGACATCCTATCCGAATTAGCCAGCACCAAATTAAAAAGCCGTCACCGATCCCTATTACAGCAAACATTATCTACATCTTCCATCACAAATACTTGCCACAACCTAACCCACTCCCCAGCCGACAATACCACCCCTCCCCAAACCCACAACTGGACCACCCCCTACATCCAATATCTCCAAACCGGCAACCCCCCACAAGATGCCGACAAAACTTGGTTGGCTAAGGCCACCAGATATACCATGATAGGCGATGACCTCTACAAACGCGGGTATGGCCAACCGTTTCTCAAATGTGTCACTGCAGAACAAGCACATTATATCATTAAAGAGTTACATGAAGGCATTTGCGGCTACCATTCTGGCGCACGTACTATGGCCACTAGAATCCTTCGAGCAGATTACTTCTGGCCGACTATAGAAGCAGACTACCAAGACTACGTCAAAAAATGCAAACCATGCCAAAAACATGGCCACCTCATCCACCAAAAGCAAGAACAACTTCATTCCATACTATCCCCATGGCCCTTTGTTAAATGGGGAATGAAATATCCTCGGCCCCTTCTCCCCCGGAAAAGGGCAGGTGAAATTTCTGATAGTAGCCGTTGATTATTTCACCAAATGGATAGAAGCTAAACCATTGACCACTATCACAACCCAGCAGGTTCAGCAGTTCGTCTGGTAAGATATTATATGCAGATATGGTGTTCCACATACTATCATCACCGATAATGGCTGACAATTTATAGATAAGGAGCTAGCCAAATTCTACACTGGTCTGGTCATCAAACACATAACAAGTTCTGTAGAGCACCCACAAACAAATGGACAGGCAGTGGCGACCAACAAAGTTATCCTAGTAGAACTACGCAAAAGGTTAGATAGCGCCAAAGGCCGATGGCCCGAAGAACTAGTGGAAGTGCTATGGGCTTATAGGTGCACCCCTTAGTCATCAACAAACGAGTCCCCATTCAACCTAGTTTACTGTGCAGACGCCATGATACCAGTCAAAATTGGCGAACCATCCCTGCGCCGAGAACTATACAACCCAACCCGTAACCATCAAAACATGGCCACTCATCTCGACCTCCTACCCAAACTCAGAGAAAAAGCCCAGATACGCAACTTAGCTGCCAAACAAAGAGCTACCCGAAAGTACAACGCAAACCTACGTCCATGATCATTCGTAAGCGAAGACTTAGTATGGAGAATGGCAAGCAGTGCACGAAAGAAGGATGGCAAGTTCTCCGCCAATTGGGACGGTCCATACCGCATACGTGAAGACGCAAGAGGAGGAGCATATCGCTTGGAGCATTTATCTGGGGAGGAAATACCTAATACGTGGAATGTGTCCCACCTCAAGTTTTACTTTAGTTAAGCATGCATTGTATCACATCAAAACACTTGTAACCTTGGGTGTACTCTTTTTCCTCACCTGGTCTTTTTTCCCTAAGGAAGGTTTTGGCCAGGGAGGTTTTAACGAGGCACCCCAGATTCAATGAATAATACAAAGGGTTCCCAACTTTACGACTACTCTTTATTTAACTTCTCATATTCGTTTAAGTTTCCCATCCTTACCACAAGTAAGCGGCCTGGGTCGAACACCCTTAACTCGTTGGTTAATTCGTTTAAGTTCCCCACCCTTACCACAAGTAAACGGCTTGGGTCGAACACCCTTAACTCGTTGGTTAATTCGTTCAAGTTCCCCACCCTTACCACAAGTAAGCGGCCTGGGTCGAACACCCTTAACTCGTTGGTTAATTCGTTCAAGTTCCCCACCCTTACCACAAGTAAGCAGCCTGGGTCGAACACCCTTAACTCGTTGGTTAATTCGTCAAGTTCCCCACCCTTACCACAAGTAAGCGGCCTGGGTCAAACACCCTTAACTCGTTGGTTAATTCGTTTAAGTTCCCCACCCTTACCACAAGTAAGCGGCCTGGGTCGAACACCCTTAACTCGTTGGTTAATTCGTTCAAGTTCCTCACCCTTACCACAAGTAAGCGGCCTGGGTCGAACACCCTTAACTCGTTGGTTAATTCGTTCAAGTTCCCCACCCTTACCACAAGTAAGCGGTTTGGGTCGAACACCCTTAACTCGTTGGTTAATTCGTTTAAGTTCCCCACCCTTACCAAAAGTAAGAAGCCTGGGTCGAACACCCTTAACTCGTTGGTTAATTCGTTTAAGTTCCCCACCCTTACCATAAGTAAACGGCCTAGGTCGAACACCCTTAACTCGTTGGTTAATTCGTTTAAGTTCCCCACCCATACCATAAGTAAGCACCAGGGTGAACACCCTTAACTCGTTGGTTAATTCGTTTAAGTTCCCCACCCTTACCACAAGTAAACGGCTTGGGTCGAACACCTTTAACTCATTGGTTAATTTGTTTAAGTTCCCCACCCGTACCACAAGTAAGCGGCTTGGGTCGAACACCTTTAACATACAATCGATTTCGCCAAACATAACATACATCATCAAACATCTAGCATACACAATAGCAAACAAAGCATTAATTACATTAAACATAAACGCAAAAGAAATGTTGTAACATCCCTAAGGAATATTACTTAAAAATAAATACTAAAAGAATTAAATTATATCAACAGTCGTATTAATAATAATCCCAACGCGGGAAAATTTAAAATCTATTAAAAAGCGCGCCAAAACTCATAACTTAAACCATAATGTGTTACAAGTTCTCAAAGTTTGTGTTCATAAATAAAAGCATAAAAATACATGTGAGTAAATCCTAGCTCTAAATCCTAAAGCTAGCTCTCACTCCGTCGCCTGGACATCCTCAGCATCACCTGTGTCAACATCTGCTCCCGTGCAACGAATCACACGATCATCGCCATACACAAACAGAAAGGGTGAGCTGAGAAAATAAAATAACAGGTATATAAAACACAAGATAAATCATATACCCATCTTATTCATTCTACATAGTGCTTGGCCAAGACCTTAACCCCAAGGCTTTATAGCCTTCAAATTACACAACTGGTTAGCCTTGGACTCGGGAATATGACGCTCACACGAACCTGCCCGCTCGTGGTCCTGCCTCTACGAACCTCCCCGCTCGTAGTCCTGCTCTACGGACCTGCTCGCCCGTAGTCCAACACATGTGACCCACTAGCCTCGTACCTCCCCGCATGTGGCATCTCTCACCGTGAGCACGGAACATACGAACCTACCTCGCTCGTATCCCCACGTGAGAGTAACTGGATATGAACCTCCCCGCTCATATCATCACATGTCAAACACCATCCATGAACCTACCCGCTCATGGCACAACATCTCCCGATCCAAGCAAAGCATCATTGTTAGTTAAAAACAACACACACAACTCATAACCTGATGCACAGCCGCCTGGCACATCAGCCAGCACCGCCTGGCGAAACAGGCTCAGACTGCCTGGCGGTATCTGCCTGCCGCCAGGCGCCAGCGCTCTTCAGCGCCACTGTATCCCAACCACCGCCCGGCGGGGCACACCCTTGCCGCCAGGCGCCCCGCGATGCAGAGACCTCTGCAGTGGTTTCTATCGCCTGGCGCACACCCCCGTGCCGCCAGGCGCTACAACAGTGACCATGCACTATCTGATATTCTTGCATAGGCCAGCGCACATGAACTTACACCACTAAACAACATCAAGTTAACCATGTTCCCTTACTGTTCAACTTCGAAATGAAGAATTAGTGGCACCCCATTCTTGGTTCGTTACCATGATCCATATCCTAACTCACTCTAGTCATGACTTGACATTTAGCAACCTTAATATCACAATCATCTCGAATCTTTTAATTGATCAATCCACATATTATTATCACAACCAATTATTACAGATCCAACATTCCAAACTTCCTATTTTAATTATCGTTTCCTGTCCATTTCATTCGCAATCAATTCACAGCCACGTTCCTTCCTCAAACAACCTCGTCAACTCTCCTATCATCCCTGTGACGTCGCTACCGCCTGGCGATCAGTAAGAGACCGCCGGGCGGCGCATCAGATTATGGGTACAGACCCAATTTTCTGTACTCTCGAACCCTTTTCCCCCACTGACAGATTCAGTTATCTCATACAATATGGTTTTGCACTAACGCGTTCCCAGATTTTTAAATCCCCAACACTTACGCATCCATCAAATAATGAAATTACCCATTCTATTAGGAATTCCCCATATTTGTCTCACTATATATAATCACAAACACTTAATACCAAGCATATCATCACTTATTACAATCCATTAAACATACAATTCGAAAGAAAACAACAACACATCACAAAATCCACGAAAAGACATCAGAAACAACATCATACAACATGCACCGCCTGGCGGGTCGAATTGGCCGCCAGGCAACTCAAACAACAACATCCAGAATTAGGTTAACTCTGATGCACCGCCTGGCGGCACATACATGCCCGCTAGGCGGTTTCTGGGCAGATTCCCAAAATTCGTGAACGACAACACCATTCACCACAAAAACTCATACAATTCAATCCATTTCAACACAGTACATTGTTTATGAATCAAAAAGCAATAAAACAACTCCCCTTACCTCTGATCCTCGCTCCAAACTCAGATTGAATGCAACTTTTTAATTCAAAACCACCCTTGTCCTTTGCTTGCACACTCACAATGGCCTACACTCCACTCCTTGTTCTACATCGTGCCAAATACCTCAGAAACCTTCTCCCAAACCTTCACACTCAACCCTCAGCCTCTGCCCTCTAATCTCTTTTCCTCTCTCACAATCACTCTCTCTTAATTACCCTTTTAATGCCTTACACGAATTTTAATAAAAAATTACACTAAGGCTAGTCAATGTTTAATTATCCCTTTGTTTTCCCAACCCTTAGGTTACCTCCCCATTGGCTGCTAGGTTTCTAACCCTTTCACATTCATGCCAAAGGAAAAATTGGCAAAAAAAATTATTTAGTTCTCAACAAGGTTTGAACCCACAACCTTCTAATTGCAATGCTAGTGTATAACCAAATCACCCAATCATGTTTCGTGATAACTCCTACAATTTTAGGAATTTATAAACCCACCACGCATTCAATATTTCATTAAAAAAATGCATAAATTAAATAACATGCAAGTGGCACACATAGGACTCGAACCCAAGTCCTCACTCACAATAAAGTACTTTCAACCACTTGAACTAGTACTTTTACACGTCATGGAGCCACACATTAATTGCTTTAAATGTTTCTATTACCCGCCATAATTAAATAATTATTTCAATAACTATTTAATTTTCTCGGGTCTTACAAATGTACCACGCATCACGAACATAATGTACCGGTTATTACAGACATAGGCTCAATAATAGTTTCAAGTCATTAAAAAATCAAAGTCCTATTTTTCTGAATCATGGCCCCCCTCCACGGCATCCTCCGCCTCCTTCTCTTCTTTGACCGTCTCCTTCTCCGCTTCCTCGTCCGGATTGCTCTCATCCTCATTAATAAGCTTCCCATCAACAACATCCTTGTTCACATCAAATTTTGAATCAGTGGCGTCAACATCCGGGTGAAAAAAGGCTGTTTGCCGCAATCCCTTCTGAAAGCCATTAATATGCTCTTGGATGATGCAACCCTTCAAGTCATCAGGTTCACCCACAACACCATCATATTTTTCTTTCAACTCGTCAAAGTCTGCCTCCAAATCTTCTATCTTCTTGTTAAGTTTTCCCTCTGAGTCCAAACAACGAACTTTCCATGTTCCCAGCCTTTTTCTTTCCTCCTCCCAACTCTCCCTTTCCTTCTTCCAAGCGACCCTCTCCTCCTCAAACTTATCGACCTTTCCCTACAACTCCTCCACTTTTTCCCTACCTCCCTCATTTACTTCCCGTCGATACAGAGACCCAACACGACGACTCAATATCAATGCCTTACTTCCAAACTCGACCATCGTCCTCACAAGATGACCCGCCTCCATACCGTCAATGGAGTTGATGATGGTATCTGGAAGGTTGATCGTAATATCTTTTCTAACAGATATCTCCGGCAACTCAATCAAGTCAGACTCTGGCCCCTTCGTCCCGCTAACCGACCCCACCCCGAGCAATGCCACCGTCACCTTCTTTACATCCTTCCCCTTGCCGGGTCGAGATGGCAACTCGACCTTCCTCTTGGTCCCGCCGTGCACGTGCACCTCGACCAACGATTCCTACAGGTTGGGAACATCAGCATTCCCGGCTGCTTTGGCCTTTGCAACATTTCATTCCTCAACGTCTGGAAAAACGCCAAATTCTTCTTTCCGGATTGCGCTATGTGCCCTACAATCACATATCAAAACCTGGTTAAGTCAACTTAGAATCATTAACACAGTTTAAGTAATAAACAGATACCTTCAATATCAATAATCGAGTGCATCGAATTATAAACTCTAACTAGACCCTTAGTAGGCAACTTATTGGTAAACTTCATCAAGATCTCCACCACCTCCTTATCCCCCGCCGACAACTCGTCGGTGCCCATATCCTTATATCGAGAGGGGGTTCCCGTCCAGCTAAACGGGAACTTCGTACTCCCATCCGCATTTAGAAAATGGGACCTGCCCTCCTCTTTTACCACAACTTTAAAGTATCCGTCCTTAAAATGCTTGAAAGACTGAGAGAACGCGTCCAATCTGCTGATGTTGGGACGACTTATCAGAGATAGCTAAGTAGTCGGTTGGCGGGGCCTAGTATCATAGAAGTATAAAAAAGCATAAGGAGAAGGCTGCAGATATAGGGATTGGCACAAAACACGGAAGGCTTGCATATAGGCCCAACTATTTGGGTGCAGCTGTGTAGGTGCAACGTTCAGCGCACACAACACACCCATGGTGAAGTCGTCCAGCGGCAACCGCACATGTAGTTGAGAGAAGTGGCACATGTACATATAGAAAAACTTTTCGGTTGCCCCCTCTTGCCCGTGACAAACGCGGTCGATGGCGCTCACCCGTTCCAAGGAAACAATACCCCTACTTACACCTTTCACGATAACAGGTGTACAATTTAGCCAAGAGTTCAACAAACGAGACCACCGACATCACACCCCCCCTCCGATCCTCCCCTACGTGGCACTATCAACACCATCTCTGGTGGCTTCGCTAGTGGAGGATCCACTTCTTCTGCTAGAAAGAAACACCTCTCGCAAATGAACCAACAAACGCTTACCCATTGTAAAATCTACATTTTTAGGCCTGAATCCCAAGTGGTAAAACCCCTTCCTGCCAAAATAACAACCCATACCAATCGACACAATCATTCCAAAAGACATGAGTGTTAAAAACGACGGCCCAAAAACCCCTTTGATTTGACCTCTGACATCCCTTCACCTGCCATAAACCCTTTCTCGCCGTTAGCCTTAACATTGTTCATCACACTTAAAGGCTTGGGGACTGGTGTACCGCACCTAGCCGGTCTCGCTAGCCTATCAACACATATCACCCTTGACCGATACCTATGTCGGTCAAGGCTGAGAGATTGGTGTACCACACCAAGCCAACTTAACAAAATAATAATAAAACGATCACCATACCTATACACCAACACATAATAGTAACCGGCCTAGGATGGGCTGACCTAAATCTAGCCGGCCTAAACTGGTAACATAAACATCTGGAGGAATAACCTGCCTAAGATAGCATATGGGCAACACAAACCTCCAAGGGAAGTAGTCGGTTTAGGCCGACAACCTTAATACACTTAACAAAATTAAAGCCCCCTGATATTCAATGAGTCCACAATAATCGACCTGAGGGCCTGGGTTAAGGCCCAAACCCACTTACAACCCAAAATAGGGCCCAAGCTAGGGCCCGGCCCATGGCATAACCAGACATAATTAATGCTCTATATATACACGTGGACCCCAATAATTAAAGGTACGCATTCATTACTTCATTAATCACCTGATTTGACTTTTTAAGAGCTTTGACTGACTTGAGTTTCGGAATCCCTTCTGCAGGTAACCCCTCCTGGGTCCAAGCAGACATGTACCAACCGGGAAGAGGCCAACTGAGGAGATAACGGACTGCATAGGTAAGGTGACACTTGTGCCTAACTTATCTTGTTTGTTCTCTACAGGAACATAAGCTCTCCCTAGAAGAGTTACAAGAAGCATGCCTAGAGGGGAGACTTCTAATCCTTCTACTTTATCTTTGTTTAGTATTTATTTATGTTGAGTTCCCTAAGTTGGCTAGGTTGACTTGACCTTAGTTGACTTGTTGACCTTTGACTAGGGTTAACTTGACCCAAGTTGACATGTTGAACTTGTTTTCTTTGTTTTTTTTAGGTTGACCTTAATTAGGAGAGAATAAGCATTATTTGGAGTGGATTAAGCCATGTTTACCTAGCAAAGCAAATGCGGGACAATTTGGTGATTTGGAAGAGAGAAGAAAGCAAAAAACATAAAGTAAAAGCATAAAGTAACATGTACCATGGGGTAACATGTATTAGGCCGCCCACCACACTACCTCTGGCCGAGAATCAGCATGGGTTTCCCCATTGCACATACCAAAATATGTCTCATTTTGAACCTAGTTTTTAGAAGGTAGGATTTTTTATTTGTTGTCATACCCTTATCTTGAGAAAGCTCAAGTAGCGACTTCATCATTTATCTTAAGGGTTGGATAGCCTTTTGCCCCCCCCCCCCATTTTTAAGTGGCATGCTCCATTGCTCCATTTTCATTTCTTTCCTTTCCATTTTCTACTTTATCTTCACTATTTCAATTCAGCAATTGTGTTCTTATTACTATCTTGTTTTGTTTTCTTGGTTAAATCACTCATTTCATTCTCTAGAACCTCTTAAAGTACACATTCACATCTAGATAGCTTATAATCTTAATATCTAGTGGGAATCTTCGCTAGGTTTTCTTAATGAACTCAACACCATATTTGAAAAACATAAAATGAACCAACAATATCCTACATCAAATTTTCTTTCTACGAGAGGATACAAATACTTTCTTATGATAGTTGATGATTTTTCTAGATTAATTAGCTTTTTCTTATGCAAGATAACTCTACCACATGTAAACACATAGTTGATTTTGTTGTTTTTGTCGTGAATCAATTCAATTCTATTGTTAGAACTATTATGGGTGATAATGGAATTGAGTTTGCCATGAATGATTTTTTACTCTATCAAAGACATTATACATCAAACCACTTGTGTTGAGACTCCCCAACAAAATGATATTGTTGAAAGGAAACATCAACACCTTTTAAATGTTACCCGAGTCTTACTTTTCCAGGCAAAAGTTCCTACTATTTTTTGGTGTTTTACTATTGAGCATATTGTTTTCTTAATCAATTGTATACCTACACATATTCTTAAAGAAGATTCTCCTTATGAAAGATTATATGATATTGTGTGTGCTTCGTGTTTTTGGTTGTTTATGCTACTTTAACACCATCATTGCTCGTTGAAAGAAGATCGACACGAGAGCTATTCCTGGCATTTTTCTCGACTTTAAAAAACACATAAGAGGAGGTACCTTTTCTTTAATATGGAAAATCACATAATAGATGTAAGGCCCACTCATAATCTGACCCTTTATTTTAAGGGTTGCCCCAATCTAATGGGCCTAAGGGCTGGCCCATAGGGTGTACAAGGCCCCTAAGGCAGCCAAACCCCCTTCCACTCTATTCATTCTTGCAAAACAGCTCGTAGCTTACTCTCCTTTTTCATCCCCAGAGCTCTGATAGGGTTTTCAAGTTTAGTAAGATCCAAGTTTGGTTCGGCCTCGTTGCTGCTCACGTAAGTTGTTCACAAACACATACTCTTCATCTCTGGTTTATTTCTTCGTGTTTTTCTGTTAGGGTTTTGGGTAGTAATCTCGTGCTCTCATACTCATTTGCTTTAGTGTCGGAGTTGTTTGGCTAGCCCTTTCCAAGTAAGGGAAGCTAGATCCTTTTGTATATTCCGTGAAATCTACCTGTTTTTTTGTTTATTTCATGATTGAATGGACTGTGTGTGAATATGAGCTGTTAGGGATGCTTGTTTGAACTGCTTGGGTGAGTGCGTGTGATTGTTGCACAAGAGAACAGTGGTGAGCACTGGTTTTCTCGCCCAAGCGAGCCTGCCTCGCCTAGGCGAGATTAGCAGAGGCTCGCCCAGGCTATTTTATGCGAGTCGTCGCTTAGGCGACCAACTTTGTTTTGAGCGAGTGAACGTCTCACTCAGGCGAGGGGAGTCTCACCTAAGAGAGAATGCGCGTAAGGCCATTATTCCTGTAAATCGAGCTCTCGCCTAGGCGAAAGGAGCTCTCATGAGCGAGAGTCCGTCTCGCCTGAGCGAGACTTTTCTGCCTGAGCGAGACCTTTCTGCCTGAGCGAGAAGCTGGGCAAGAATGTGGCTTGCTTTGTTGTTTCTCTGTTCTCCAATGTTGGCTCTATGTTTGTACTGATCTTGCTTTTTAAGTATGAATTGGATGAATATGTATGAATGAGATAATCTATAGTCTGTGATGGATGAGTTTAACATGATATGGGTATGTCGCATGTATGGTTGGTTTCATGGATTGAGAATGATGAGTTGGTATGGATTTGACATGGAATATGGATGAGGATTGGTTATAAAGGTCGGCATGAGATTTATATGCATGATAAGTATTACTTGGTTGGTGGAATATGATTCGTATGTGGTTAGGACGTAATTCCATGAGCCTCTAGGTGAGACTTCATGGTTGTGCCTTAGTTGGTCGGGACGTAATTCCATGACCCTTGTGATGAGTCATTATTTTCTTCCATTTCACTAGCCTTTGTGTACCCATTAGACAGTTTTTCAGTGCTTAATTATTCATCTTTAGAGTGTTTTTCATATGTTGGGCTTTATTGGGCCACTATTCCGAATTTGGACTAATTTCACATTATTTGGCCTAATTTTTGTTTTTAATTATTTTTAGGTATTTGGGTGAAGCATTTTTGGAGCTTGGACATCAATATTCAGTTGAAGAGAGTCGCCACATCATTTCCATATCATTTCCATGTCATTTCCACGTCAGCATAGTGAATGGGTCAACATTTGAGGCCAAGAGTGACATTTTTGTAATTCTGCAGCTCATAATGGCAGTTTTGTAAATAATGAGTGGCAGAGTGATGGGACCATGAGAATTAGGTTTCTCCTTCATGCAAGAGTCGCACACTTCATCTTCTACCTTTCTCCAAACTCCATTTTCGCTCTCCAAGCTTCCATGGAGGTGCTCGCGGTTTTTCACGTTTTTGGCTCATTTTCATCGTTTTTATGCACATTTGACAGCACCCATTGAGGGTTTTACGTTTTGAATTCGTTTTCTTGCTTGGGCAGTTCATTTTGTGGGTTTTATAGACTTGGAACAACACCCATTAATGGGGTTTTCACATTTATATATGATAGCACCGTTTTGCATTCCATTGAAGCTTTGAAATCTCTCTTTTTGCTCTTAAATTGCATTTTCAGAATTCATAAGTTAGGGTTTTTGATTTTTGATGTTCTGGTTCAGATTTAAAGTGCTTGATTCTTCCATTTTGATGTCTAGCTAACCCCATTGCATTGATTCCTTGACGAAATTGAAATGAAAGCATGAGATTGTTGGTCGTTTTTTGGATTCCATTCGAAATTGCCTCTATTTCAGGTTGTGTTTACATGATAAACACGTATTTGATGCATGCTTAATCTCAAATTCGTGTGTGCAAATTAATGGCTCGTATTCATGCTTAATGTTTATGAGTTCTGTCACAGCTTGCTTAAATCTGTCTGAAATTTGTTGCGCTTAATGACAATGAATCCATGGTAATTTTCGCTTAGTTGATTACTTAGGATTAATGAATGCAAATTCGAATAGAACAATTAATTTGGTAATCTGTGATTGGTGGACTTTCAATTGAATTAAGGAATCATTGCGTGTTCATATAACTGTTAAATTTATCTACGAATTGAAGTTTGTTGTGAATCGAAATCTGCCAAACCCCCTTGTGTTATTGTTGTGTTTATTTGGAAATTGAAGCTTTGAATGAAAATATTGGTTGTTGGGAGACAACTTGGTTCAACTGTCACATACTACATTTTAAGTGTTTTAATTTGGTGGGATACGACCTCTATCAAATTTGGTGCCGTTGCTGGGGACCAATCGTTTCGTTCAAATTAAAATTTTCAGTGTGTTTGTGTTCCGTGTTTTGGTGTGTGTGTGTGTGTAGTTCAAGTGTGGTTGAGTTGGTATATGTTGATTGTGGTAGTGTTTCTTTATGTTTTTGTGTAGTGTGCATGTTATCTGTGGAGTGTAGTGAATAGTGTCATGGCGCGCATGAATAGTGTCATTTCTAGTGTAGTGAATAGTGTATGAATAATGTCTGAATCTGACATTTAACTTCTGGATTTTTGTTCTGGTAGCTACGGTGCTTGTTTTAACTTGAACATTCCCCCCCCCCCCATTTCTAAGACATTGAACTTGATGGGAAAAATAGCTAGAGCAGTTGGTATGGTCTGAGTTTAGAGATTCAAAAATTTTTTGGACTGATTTTTAGTCAAACTTCAGAGGACCATAACTTTTGCTCTGGTTATCAGAATCACTATTATTTTATATGCATTTAGGGTGGAATTTGATTTCCTACCTTGTTAGGACCCGCATTGCCGGTTTGCAAACTCAGATTCTCCAGATAATGCCATTTTCTACATTTCAGCAATGTTATTTGTGACTTTTCTTCATTTTTTCCACTTTTGAAAATATTTTAAAAATACTTGTACTTTGAGTTTTGATATGATTTTTTTTTGTGGGTCTGTTTGAGCACTCAAAGGACAATCCTACCAATTTTCAAGTCATTTGGAGTTCGTTTGAGTATACTTGTAGTTATACCCTATGTTATGCCAATATCACTAGAATTAATGTATTTTGGTGCATGACTAGGGGAAACCTAAGTGAATTACGACCATTTTTAAAATTGACAGGACATTCCACAAAGGATGTAGGCATATTAGGAATCCATCTTTGCATGTTGAATATTCAGTGACTTTTCCTGACTCTTCTGATTCTCATCATACTTCTAACACTCCTCATTCTTTGCATTATGAGCATACTGTTTATTCTGAGCATTTTGATTTTCATACTAATAACATGGCTCAACCTCCTCCACCTCATGAGAGAACCATGAGTGAGCTCACTGCACCAGAGTTCACTTATGATAGTTTATGCATTCAATACCTTGAGGAGGAAGTTCCATATGTGCTAAAAACTGGTTTAATACACTTGTTGCCAAAGTTTCATGGTCTTGCAGGTGAGGACCCGTGCAAACATTTGAAGCAGTTTCATGTCGTGTGTTCCACCATGAAGCCTACAGATGTCTAAGAGGACCATGTATACTTGAAGGCTTTTCCTCATTCGTTGGAGGGTAATGCGAAAGACTGGCTGTACTACCTTGCACCCAGGTCCATCACGAGCTGGGATGACCTGAAGAGATTGTTCCTTGCCAATTTCTTCCCTACTTCAAGGACAACAACCATAAGGAAGGAAATTTTTGGCATCAAGCAGCAATCTGGGGAGACCCTCTATGAGTACTGGGAGAGGTTCAAGAATCTCTATTCAAGCTGCCCACACCATCAGATCTCTGAACATCTCCTTCTGTAGTATTTTTATGAAGGCCTGCACCACATGGATCAAAATATGATTGATGCCGCAAGTGGTGGTGCTCTTGGTAACATAACCCTAGCTGCAGCCAGACAACTAATAGAGAACATGGCTTCAAATTCTTAACAATTTGGCACAAGGAGTGATGCCATAGTTGTTACAGGTGTTCATGATGTAGGGGCAGTCGAGTACGCGAAGAAGTTGGAAAGTAAGATTGATGCTCTTACCACACTGATCAATCAACTTGCTTCCAATCAGAGAACTCCAACTGCAAGAGTTTGTGGCCTTTGTACATCTGTTGATCATTTTACAGACTCTTGCCTAGCATTGCAACAACAGGCTGTTGCTTCTTCTTCTACACCAGTGGATACCCCTCAGGCCTATGCAGCTAATATTTTTAACAACAATAGGCCCCAACATCAATAACAGAACCATGATTTGTTAACAAACAGATATAATCCAGGATGGAGAAATCACCCTAATTTGAGATGGGGAAACCAGGGTAACCAGCAGCAGCAAAACCAACAATTTCAAAATGTTCAGCCACCTCCACAACAAAGAGTTGCACCTGCATAGGCTGCTCCGGTTCCACCTGTACCCACACCAGCTCCTACTCCAGCACTTGCACCTTCTTCTTCTACTTCATTGGAGGAATTGGTCAGGATGATGACCCTTCAAAATATGCAATTCCAGTAGGAGACTAGGGCCTCAATCCAGAGTTTGACAAATCAAATGGGGCAGATGGCCACTCAGTTAAACCAAGCACAAGCTCAGAATTCTGACAAGTTGCCATCACAAACGGTGGAGAATCCACGAAATGTGAGTGCCATTACATTGAGATCTGGGAAGAACATTGAAGTTCCCACTCTTGTGCCTACACCTCAAAAGGAAGTTGACCCTGCCACACTTCAGAGAAAGCGTGATGCTCATGCAGCTGGTCCTTCCACATCTGGTGTGACTTCTATGCCTTCCACCTCTACTACTGCACCTTCCATACCTCTTCCTTTCCCTCCAAGAGCCATTTCAAGCAAGAAGATGGAAGAGGTTGACAGGGAGATCTTAGAAACATTTAGGAAGGTGGAGGTGAACATACCTCTGTTGGATGTCATTTAACAGATTCCCAGATATGCAATGTTTTTGAAGGAGTTGTGCACGCACAAGAGGAGGCTAAAGGGAAACGAAAAGATCAGCATATGGAGAAATGTGTTAGCATTAATGGGTAAATATGTTCCTCAGATTCCTGAAAAATGCAAGGACCCAGGTACATTTTGTGTACATTGCATCATAGGTAACAATAAATTTGAAAATGCAATGCTTGATCTTGGTGCTTCAATAAATGTAATGCCTCTGTCTATTTTTAAATCTCTTTCTCTTGGACCCCTGCAACCTACGGGTGTGGTGATTCAGTTGGCAAATAGAAGTGTTGCCCACCCCGCAGGTTTGGTTGATGATGTTTTGGTTCGTGTTGGTGAATTGATTTTTCCTGCTGATTTTTACATTCTTGATATGGAAGAGGGATTTTCACATGGTTTTGCACCAATCATTTTAGGCAGACCATTTTTGAAAATTGCACGAACCAAGATTGATGTCCATGCAGGTACTTTGTCCATGGAGTTTGATGATATTGTTGTGTGATTTAACATTCTGGATGCCATGAAACATCCTTCCGAGGATCACTCTATTTTTCACGTGGATATTATTGATGATGTTATTGATGGACTTATTTCTGATTTCCACTCTTTCCATGCATTAAAACATTCATATGTGTCTAAGTTATATAAATTTGCATGCATTGATGTTCTTGATTCTGATTCTGATGCTGATTATGATGTGGATGATGTTGAATTTGAATTTGCTATGTTTGACTCACTGGGTGTTGTACCATATGATTTTGATGTTATACAGTCAGATTGCACTAACCATCTTACAGGAAGTACATATGCATCTGATTATTATGCTGAGGTACAGGCTGTGGAACCCATTTCTTCCTCCCCTCTGGTTCCTGATATTCAGCCAGCATCCAGCACTCTAGAGTTGAAACATTTGCCAAACAACCTCAAATATGTCTACTTAGAGGAGAAGGACAAACTGCCTGTCATCATTTCCACCTCCCTCACTATTGAACAAGAGCATAGGTTGTTGCATGTTCTCAAAAAGCATAAGAAGGCAATTGGATGGACATTAGCTGACATCCCTGGTATTAGCCCATCAACATGCATGCACAGGATATTGTTGGAAGATGGAGCAAAGCCAGTGAGACAGCCACAAAGGCGACTCAACCCTGTCATCTCGAATGTTGTCAAGAAGGAGGTGACCAAGCTTCTACAAGCTGGGATCATCTACCCTGACAGTCAGTGGGTCAGCCCCATCTATGTTGTTCCTAAAAAGACAGGCCTCATTGTAGTCAAGAATGAGAAAGAAGAGTTGATTCCAACAAGAGTGCAAAACAGTTGGAGGGTTTGCATTGACTATAGAAGGCTAAATCAAGAAACCAGGAAAGACCACTTCCCCCTACCTTTTATTGATCAGATGCTTGAGCGCTTGGCAGGTAAGTCTCACTATTGCTTCCTTGATGGTTTTTCTGGTTACTTTCAAATTCACATTGCACCTGAGGACCAAGAGAAAACCACATTCACCTGCCCGTTTGGCACTTTTGCCTATAGGAGGATGTCGTTTGGCCTATGCAATGCCCCTGGCACATTCCAGCAGTGCATGCTTAGCATTTTCAGTGATTTTCTTGAAAAATGCATAGAGGTGTTTATAGACGACTTTACTGTGTATGGGTCCTCATTTGATGCATGTCTAGAAAGTTTGGACAGAGTTTTAAATAGGTGGATCCAATCTAACCTTGTTCTCAATTTTGAGAAATGCCATTTCATGGTAGAATAAGGCATAGTATTGGGGCACATAATTTTAAGAAAAGGCATTGAAGTTGACCCTGCCAAGATTTCAATTATTTCACAATTGTCTTACCCTTCTTCTGTGCGAGAGGTTCGTTCTTTTCTTGGCCATGCAGGGTTTTACAGGCGCTTCATTCAGGACTTCAACAAAAAGGCCATCCCACTGTCCAACCTACTGCAAAAGGATATTGACTTCATCTTTGATGAAGGATGCAAAGAGGCTTTTGATTGCCTCAAGAAGGCCTTGACCACAACTCCAATCATTCAAGCGCCCGACTAGACAGCCCCATTTAAGCTTATGTGTGATGCATCCAATTATGCATTGGGGGCTGTTCTAGCTCAAATATTTGACAAGCAGTTGAGGGTAATCTATTACGCCTTCAGGACATTAGATGTTACCCAAGAAAACTACACCACAACAGAAAAGGAGCTCATTGTGGTAGTTTTTGCACTTGAAAAGTTTCAATCTTATCTGCTTGGTTCTCCTGTTGTTGTGTTCACTGACCATGTAGCTCTTATGTACATGTTGAAGAAGGCAGAATCAAAACCTCGGCTGATAAGATGGATGCTCTGGCTCCAAGAATTCGATTTGGAGATCCGTGATAGGAGCGGAACACAAAACCTGGTTGTAGACCACCTAAGCAGGATTGAGAGGTCTACTGATGATGCTTCACCGATTCAGGATGACTTTCCCGATGAAAGTTTGTTGACACTCTCTACTTCTTCCTCACCTTGGTTTGCTAACATCGTGAATTATCTTGTTGCTTCTGTTTTTCCTCCCCTAGCATCTAGAGCTCAATGTTATAAACTAAAGAGCGATGCTAGGTATTACATTTGGGATGACCCCTATCTGTGGAAAATGTGTAGTGATCAGGTTACTAGGAGATGCATTTTGGACCATGAGATTGACTCGGTCCTCAAATTTTGTCATTCATCTGCACTTGGTGGTCACCTTGGCACATAGAGGACAACTGCAAGGTGCTAGATTGCGGATTTTATTGGCCCACCATCTTCGAAGATGCGTGGAGGATTTGTAGCATGTGTGAGGAATGCCAACGAGCAGGAGGAGCCATTTCTTGGAGACAACAGATGCCTCAACAACCCATGCTATTTTATGAGGTGTTTGATGTCTAGGGTATAGATTTCATGGGCCCTTTCCCTGTCTCTTTTGGTTTCACTTACATCTTGCTTGCTGTTGATTATGTTTCAAAAATGGGTGGAAGCGAAAGCCACTAGAACTAATGATGCTCGAGTTGTTGTGGACTTTGTTAGGTCTTACATATTTTGCAGGTTTGGAGTTCCTCGAGCTATTGTTAGTGACCAAGGCACCCATTTTTGCAACAGATCCATGGGGGTTTTGCTTCAAAAGTACGAGGTTATTCACAAACTTTCTACACCATATCACCCCTAAACTAATGGGCAAGCTGAGATCTCAAACAGACAAATCAAGAGGATCTTGGAGAAGATTGTGCAGCCTAACAAGAAGGATTAGAGCAATAGACTTGAGGACACTCTATGGGCTCACAGGACTGCTTACAAGGCACCTATAGGGATGTCTCCTTATCGGGTTGTCTTTGGTAAGCCATGCCACCTTCCAGTGGAGATAGAGCACCGAGCATACTGGGCTGTCAAGTCATACAACTTCTCTCTTTATCAAGCTGGAGAGGAAATGAAGCTGTAGTTGAACGAGTTAGACGAGATCCGTCTGGAGGCATATCAGAACTCTATGTTCTACAAGGAGAAGACCAAGAGATTCTATGATAGCTCCATAGCTAGAAAGGAGTTTGTTGTTGGTCAGCAAGTTCTAATGTATAACTCCAGACTTGGACTCATGGGGGGTAAGTTGCGATTAAAGTGGATTGGTCCTTTTGTTGTCACTAATGTTTATCCTTATGGTGCAGTTGAAATCAAAAGCCAGTCCACCGATAAGAGCTTCAAAGTGAATGGGCATCGTTTGAAGCCATTCCTCAACAATCCTGCCTTGGTGGATACTGTTGTGGAGGAGACTTCCCTGCTTGACCCCACTGCTGTTTCACCATGATTCAGGGAGTTTTCTTTCCCTTTCTTTACTTTTATTGCACTTGTCCAGGTCTGTCTATCTGTTGTTGTTTCTTTTTGTTTGTTTCCTTTTTGTTAGTTTGTGTTAGTTAGTGTTATGTTTTTGTTTTCTGTTTGGGACACTCCCTTCACTCTTGGAGGACAAGTTGTTGGTTACTCTGTGGATTGATATCCTTGCTTTCTCTTTGCATGTCAAGTTGCTTTTGGAATTATTTTACCCTGTGTGAGATTCGAGCCACTCTCTGTTCTTTGATTATGTGATATATGCCTCTTGAATGCTTGCACAGTGTCCTTGGCTTGACTATTTCTGAATGCTTTTCTAATTCACATGCATGTTGGGATATGATTTAGGCAATTTTGTTCTGTGAGCCTACATCCAAATGAGCCTACCTTGAACTGTTTCCGCTGATACCCCTTTTTGAGCGTGCATACCCTTTCATTGTTCTACAGCTCATTACAAGCCCTTAGCCTGAAAAAAACCATGATTATTCCTACCTTAGGAAATTTTGGAGCTTTGGAATTGTTTTGGGAATGGGTGCTCAATTAAGTGTGGTCGCGCACAACAAGTGTGGTTATGCGTGCACTTGTTATTGGTTCTTGGGATTACTCATTTGTATACCCAGGTGGGATTTCAAAATTGTTGTTTCTCTGCATGTTCTTTGTATAGAAAAACAAAAAGAAAAAGAGAGAAAACAAAAACAAAACAAAACAAAACAAAACAAAACAAAACAAAACAAAGAAATAAAAAGGAGTTTGGATTTGAGCATTGTGTGAGAACTGAAGTTGGAAGTGTTGGTGTTTGGGATTACTTTCATGCTTGATTGAGACTTATTCCCCATTACTCCTCTATTTCCTTGGTTGCTTAGCTACTTATCCATATGTTCCACACCTTGTCCTCAGCCCCATTACAACCTTGAAAAGTCCTTCTGATCTTGACCTACATGTGATTTTGGTTTGGTTGTTGGTTCTAGAGGCTTGCCAAGTCCGTTTGATGTTTGCTTTTCAGGGCTGCTTTGAGAGTAAACAGTAGCCTAGAGATTTGAGTGATACAGTGTTATTTCGTGAGGTTATGTTGCTTTCAATTCTCTCTTTGAGTTGAACTGAATTGAATACTTGACATGTTTTGAATTGCTTGGATGATGTTCATAGATACCTTGCAGCTTTGAATCCTTCTGTGTTGGATGTGTTTCCATTTGTCTGTGTCGAGTCTGTTTGTCTTGTGTCTTTTTGTCTCTCTTGTTATGCCTGTGATGTCATTGCTTTGCTTTACTCTTTAATTTTGCCCAGGAGTGCAAAAGGGTAAGTGTGGTCGATTTTGATGAGTCATTATTTTCTTCCATTTCACTAGCCTTTGTGTACCCATTAGACAGTTTTTTAGTGCTTAATTGTTCATCTTTAGAGTGTTTTTCATTTGTTGGGCTTTATTGGGCCACTATTCCGAATTTGGAATAATTTCACATTATTTGGCCTAATTTTTGTTTTCAATTATTTTTTAGGTATTTGGGTGAAGCATTTTTGGAGCTTGGACATCAATATTCAGTTGAAGAGAGTCGCCACATCATTTCCACATCATTTCCACGTCAGCAGAGTGAATGGGTCAACATTTGAGGCCCACAGTGGTATTTTTGTAATTCTGCAGCTCATAATGGCAGTTTTGTAAATAATGAGTGACAACGTGATGGGACCACTAAAGAATTAGGTTTCTCCTTCATGCAAGAGCCGCACACTTCATCTTCTACCTTTCTCCAAACTCCATTTTCGCTCTCCAAGCTTCCATGGAGGTGTTCCTTGCGGTTTTTCACGTTTTTGGCTCATTTTCATCATTTTTATGCACATTTGACAACACCAATTGAGGGTTTTACGTTTTGAATTCGTTTTTTTACTTGGGCAGTTCATTTTGTGGGTTTTATAGACTTGGAACAACACCCATTAATGGGGTTTTCACATTTATATATGATAGCACCGTTTTGCATTCCATTGAAGCTTTGAAATCTCTCTTTTTGCTCTTAAATTGCGTTTTCAGAATTCATAAGTTAGGGTTTTTGATTTTTGATGTTCTAGTTCAGATTTGAAGTGCTTGATTCTTCCATTTCGATGTCTAGCTAACCCTATTGCATTGATTCCTTGACGAAATTGAAATGAAACCATGAGATTGTTGGTCGTTTTTTGGATTCCATTCGAAATTGCCTCTGTTTCAGGTTGTGTTTAGATGATAAACACGTATTTGATGCATGCTTAATCTCAAATTCGTGTGTGCAAAGGAATGGCTCGTATTCATGCTTAATGTTTATGAGTTCTGTCACAGCTTGCTTAAATCTGTCTCAAATTTGTTGCGCTTAATGACAATGAATCCATGGTAATTTTCGCTTAGTTGATTACTTAGGATTCATGAGAGCAAATTCGAATAGAACAATTAATTTGGTAATCTGTGATTGGTGGACTTTCAATTGAATTAAGGAATCATTGCGTGTTCATATAACTATTAAATTTATCTGCAAATTAAAGTTTGTTGTGAATCGAAATCTGCCAAACCCCGCCTGTGTTATTGTTGTGTTCATCTGGAAATTGAAGCTTTGAATGAAAATATTGGTCGTTGGGAGACGACTTGGTTCAACTGTCACATACTGCATTTTAAGTGTTTTAATTTGGTGGGGTACAGCCTCTATCACCCTGTTAGTGGGAGTTCATGGTGGTGCCCCATCTATATAATTTAGTATGGATTCAAGGTAAGGTTGCATCGTGACACTCAAAGGAGTCAGTTAATCTCACATAGAGTGGACTGACTCTTGTGGTGAGAGTAGCAGGAGGCCTGAAACTCATTAAGGGCTAACCTTGTGTGTGGAGGTTGAGACATTGTAAAACTTAGCTCGGGGGTGAGCAGCTTGGTAGAGCCGGGAAATCCACCACAAGTGCAAACATCTGTTGAATCCGACTAATAATATGTATCCGGATGAGTCGCGTCTCAAGTCTTAGTGTGTTGTTTGGAAGGTCATAACATGTTTGGGTGATGTATGTATATTTGACTGTTAAAGTGTATATGATTGCATGATAAAATTATTTTTTTGGCTTTAACTTACCCTTCTGTTGTTTGTTATATGTCCTGTATGTGTGGTTTTCTCTTTTTGCGATGATCATCAATTTATTGATGTCAGCATATGCGAGAAACACCCATGGTCAACAAGGAGGTGATGGTTTCGCTGCGTAACACACTTGGGCTGAATTCTACTGTTTTGGGCTTTAGTATAGGGCTATGGCCCATGTATTCGCTTATCCTTTAAATTTCAATTTGATTACTGTTGAACTTTGTATCTTGTTTTGTTTTGGCATCGTTGTGTGCCTTGAATATTGTAAGGAGTAGTGTTTATGCTCCAAGACCGCGCTACTATGTTATCATGTGTGACGTTTCCTTTAATTAGGATTATTGATTAAATGGGACGTTACATTTATGGTATCAGAGCAGTCATTCCTTAGGTCTGTGGACTTGGGTGTCCGCTTAGCTTTCGTAGTGTCTTTCTAGTGTCTTTAGTTAAGTTTCCTATCTTATCAATTTGATGAATGGTTTTCTGTGTGCCAGTGAATCATGGCTCCTCCTCGCAGGAACTCTCAATCTTCTCAAGGCGATGTACCTGATATCGCTAGAGCCATAGAAGCCTTGATGGCGGCAATGACACAACATAGCACGACGATGATGCAACAACATGAAGCATCTATGCAGCGACATGTAGCATCGCTTGAGTAGTAGCAGCTCGTAATGCAACAGATGAAGGCTGCGAGGGTAGCTACTGGGGATACCCACCGGCAGCATATGGAGGCCCTCCGCCAACTGGAGGAAACTAGGGTGGCTGCCCCTGTCTTTGGTCTCGAGCCACGACCTACAGTCAGGGAGTGGAGTCTAGAGGACTTGTGTGAAACATCTAGGTTTGCTGGTGTATGAGCTGCAATGTGAACTTGTGGTGTCTACTCGGCGTCGGGTTTGGTCAGGATGTCGTCCTTATGTACTAGGTGTCCGGTGGAGGTAAAGGGATGCAGGTACAAAAGTAAATTTGATCTGCTTACCTCTACAAGAGTTGGAAGTGATCTTGGGAATGGATTGGCTCTCTGCCAATCACATTCTTATATATTGCTGAGAGAAGAGGTTTTTGTTCCCAAACTCAAAGGAGCCTAAAGGAACTACAAGACGGTGCACAGTATTTCATGATCTTCACACACCTAGAGGTGGAGAGAGGAGGCGACGCCAGTGATACCGGTTGTGCAGGAGTTTGAAGACGTATTTTCAGATGAAGTGCCAGGATTGTCTCCCAATAGAGAGGTGGAGTTTTCTATTGATCTGGTACCAAGAACTGGACCGGTGTCAATGGCCCCATACTGTATGGCTCTGGCAAAATTGGTAGAGCTCAAGAAGCATATAGAGGAGTTACTGGAAAAATATTCATATAACCCAGTATTTCACCTTGGGGAGTGCTAGTGTTGTTGGTGAAGAAGAAGGATGGAAGTTCATGTCTTTGTGTGGACTATAGGTAGTTAAAAAAGATGACCATAAAGAACAAGTACCCCCTTCCGAGAATTGACGACTTGATGGATCAATTGCATGGATCGTCGGTGTTCTCAAAGATTGATTTGAGGTCGGGATACCATCAGATCCTAGTGAAGGTAGATGATGTGCAGAAGACGGCCTTCAAGTCCGGATATGGACACTACGAGTATGTGGTTATGCCTTTTGGTGTGACCAATGCTCTGACGGTGTTCATGGACTACATGAACAGGATCTTCAGACCGTTCCTAGATAAGTTTGTTGTAGTCTTCATAGACAACATCCTTATCTATTCCAGAACTCAGGAGGAGCATGCCGAGCACCTGAGACTAGTGCTTGGTGTCTTGAGAGAGAAATAGTGTTATGCCAAACTGTCCAAGTGCGAGTTATGGATGGATGAAGTGTAATTTTTGGGCCATGTGATATTTGCACAGGGCATTGTAGTGGATCTGGCAAAGGTTGATGCAATGGTTAAGTGGGAGAGTCCCAAGTCAGCAACTAAGATCAGAAGCTTTGTGGGTTTAGCTAGCTACTACAGGAAATTCATTGAAGGATTTTCCAAGATAGTGACGCCTCTGACACAGCTTACCCGGAAGGACCAACCTTTCACCTAGACGGATAAATGTGAGGAAAGTTTTCAGGAGCTTAAGCGAAGGTTGACAATTGCTCCAATCCTAGTGATCCCTGATGTGGGAAAACCCTTTGAGGTTTACTGTGATGCATCTCATCTAGGTTTGGGCTGTGTGTTGATGCAAGAGAAGAAGGCAGTTGCATATGCTTCGAGGCATCTTAAGGTGCATGAGAGAAACTACCCCACTCATGACCTAGAATTAGCAGTTATTGCGTTTGCCCTAAAGATCTGGAGACACTATCTTTATGGTGCCCAGTTTTGGGTGTTCAGTGATCACAAAAGTCTTAAGTACTTGTTTGATTAGAAGGAGTTGAACATGAGGCATATGAGGTGGATAGAATTCCTAAAGGACTATGATTTTGAGCTACTATACCATCCGGGGAAGGCAAATGTAGTAGTAGATGTCTTGAGTAGGAAAACGGTGCATACGGCACATCTTATGATAAAGGAAGTGGAGCTACTAGAACAATTCAGGGACATGAAGCTACAGGTGGAGTTGGGATCCGAGTTCATTAGGTGTAATACTCTGACTATATCTAGTGACTTCTTGGACTCAGTCCGAGAGAGGCAGTTGTTAGATGCCAGCTTGAACATAGTAATTGAGCAGCTTGGATCAGATGAGGCAAATGATTTTGCTTTGGGTACCGATGGCATATTGAGGGGGTTTCAAGGTAGAGTGTGTGTGTGTCAGATGACGTTGAGGTGAAAAGGTTGATCCTTGAGGAAGGACACAAGAGTCGTCTTAGCTTGCATCTTGGCATGACTAAGATGTATCAGGATCTCAAGGAAACCTTTTGGTGGCAGGGAATGAAGAAAGATGTAGCTTAGTTTGTATCAGCCTACTTGATGAAGGCGTGACCAACCATGACACCTCCATAGAAGCTCCCTCAAGAAGGATCACTAGAAGCATGACTAGAGGGGAGTCTCTTATTCCATCACCTTTATCTTTATTTTGCATCACTTTAGTTTGAATTCCCTAAGTTGGTTTCTAGTTCACTTATTTTGGTTGACTTGTTGACTTTGACCCAAAGTTGACCTTTGACCAAGATTAGATTAACTTAAACCAACATGCTAATCTTTGTTTGTCTTGTTTTGTAGGTAATTAAGAGAAAAGAGAGCATGCTAGGTGGCACATGGTGATTGGAGCACATGGATGATGTCGAAGAGAGAGGAAAGCAAAAAGCATAAAGTAAAAGCAAAAGTAGACATGTACCTTGTCTCCTTTTGCCTTTTTGGTTTATTCCTTAGAAGGCTACTTGGTCTCCTTCCTCTTTTGGCCTAGAATCCACATGGAAATGCATCGACCAACCACATTCCTTCACTTGGCCGAGAATCACTTTAGCATAGGTTTTTAGGGTTTGCTAGTAGTCCTTTTCATGTTTAAGTATTTGCTAAAGGACCCCTATGAACTCCTTTTTAAAGGGTGCTCCTTGTCTTGTAAAAGGGTTGATCATTTTGTTATAAACTTTGTTCATTCAACCACCATTGTCGTGAGCTCTCCTTTATAGAAGTGAACTCACCTTTGCCTTATCTTGTTTGCAAGTGGCGACACCATCACTCATCTCTAGGGTTTGGTTGGCTTAGATCCCCCCTATGAGTGGTGTGCTTCACCCATTGTTCATCTTCTATGCTTTCCATTTTCATTGTTTCTTCTTTCATTTTGCTCTTTAAGTGTTGTTATTTCCGTGTGTGTTTTGAGCTTGAATCTAACTCTCTTCTTCCTTTCATGAGCTTGAGAAATGAACCTTCACATCTAGATAGCTTGCTATCTTAATGTCTAGTGGGAATTTTCAAAAAGCTTTCTTAAACAACTTCACCATATTCATAAACTCTAAAAGAAATCAAGATAATCCTTCATCACTGCCTAACATGTCAAAAGGCAAAAGTGGAGCATCAAAGACCCGGTGGGATTCTACAACCCTTGGAAATACTGGTGTGGAAATAGGATAACATCTCGATGGATTTCGTAACCCATTTTTGGCTCACCATAAAGTGAGTCGGGTTGGGTTCACTCATTGTCAACCCAGCTCGTGGTGAGCCAACCCGTGTGAGCCGGGTTGGCTCACTTTGATATGTCTAATGACACTATCTGGGTCATAGTAGACAGACTGACCAAGAGTGCTCATTTCTTGGCGATGAACTTGAGGATGTCCATGGTCAAGTTGGCCCAGTTGTACATTAAAGAAATTGTGAGGCTACATGGAGTACCCTCGAGCATTGTATCAGACAAGGATCCACGATTCACTTCCCGGTTTTGGCAGACCTTACAGAGTGCTATGGGCAGCAAGCTAACGATGAGTTCAACCTATCATCCTCAGACAAATGGTCAGTCTAAGAGAATGATCCAGTCACTTGAGGACTTGTTACGGACATGCATACTGGATCACTTAGGTGCTTGGGATGATTTTTTGCCTTTGATAGAGTTCACCTACAACAACAGCTTCCACGCAAGCATTGGCATGACGCCATATGAGGCTCTTTATGGCAGGAAGTGTAGGACTCCTCTATGTTGGTATCAGGATGGAAAGGTAGTGCTTATTGGATTAGAGTTGTTGGAACAAACTACTGAGAAAGTGAGAATGGTGAGTAATAGGATGCAGGCCTCGTAGAGTAGGTAGAAGGCCTATGTAGACCGTAGGAGGAGACCCTTGGAATTGGCTGCTAGAGATCATGTATTCTTGGCCCTTACCAGGTCTCGAGGAGGATTGGGCCCGTGGCGTATGAGATTGCTTTACCTCTTCAGTTGATAAACCTTCATCCGGTGTTCCACGTGTCACAGTTGAGGAAGTATGTCTTTGATCCGTCTCATGTGCTGGAAGCCGTGGATGTACAAATCAGGGAGAATCTCACTATTGAGGTACCACCAGTGGCTTTAGAGGATAACAAAGTTGAGGAACGTAAGAGAAAGTTTGTCAGCCTTGTCAAAGTCATTTAGGATCGGAGGACAGGTGACTCTACTTGGGAGTTGGAGGAAGATATGAGGAAGTCACATCCGCATCTGTTTTCCTGGTGAATATTTATGTTCGAGGTAAAAAAATTTTGTTGTTGGGGAGAATGTAATGCCCACTTATAATCTGACCCTTTATTTTAAGGATTGCCCCAATCTAATGGGCCTAAGGGCTGGCCCATAGGGTGTACAAGGCCCCTAAGGCAGCCAAACCCCCTTACACTCTGTTCATTCTTGCGAAACAACTTGTAGCTTACTCTCCTTTTTCATCCCCAGAGCTTTGCTAGGGTTTTGAAGTTCAATCAGATCCAAGTTTAGTTTGGCCTCGTTTCTACTCACGTAAGTTGTTCACGAACCCATACTCTTCATCTCTGGTTTAGTTCTTCGTGTTTTCCTGTTAGGGTTTTGGGTAGTAATCTCGTGCCTCATATATATTAGGGTTTTCAGCTCCTAAATCTACTTTGGGAGCTCTCATACTCATTCGCTTCAGTGTCAGAGTTGTTTGGCTAGCCCTTTCCAAGAAAAGGAAGCTAGATCCTTTTGTATAGAGCGGACTGACTCTTGTGGTGAGAGTAGCAGGAGACCTAAAACTCATTAAGGGCTAACCTTATGTGGGGAGGTTAAGACATTGTAACACTTAGCTCAAGGGTGAGCAGCTCGGTAGAGCAGGGAAATCCACCACAAGTGCAAGCATCCTCTAAATCTGACTAATTATATGTATCCGGATGAGTCGTGTCTCGAGTCTTAGTGTATTGTTGGAAGGTCATAACATACTTGGGTGATGTATGTATATTTGATTGTGAAAGTGTATATGATTGCATAATAAAACTATTTTCTTGGCTCTAGCTTACCCTTCTGTTGTTTGTTGTATGTCTTGTATGTGTGGTTTTCTCTTTTTGCAATGATCATCAATTTATTGATGTGAGCAGATGCGAGAAACACCCGTGGTCAACAAGGAGGTGATGGTTCCGCTGCGTAGCCCACTTGGGTTGGATTCTACTGTTTTGGACTTTAGTATAGGGCTATGGCCCGTGTATTGGCTTATCCTTTAAATTTCAATTTGATTACTGTTGAACTTTGTATCTTGTTTTGTTTTGGCATCGTTGTGTGCCTTGAATATTGTAAGGAGTAGTGTTTATGCTCCAAGACCGCGCTACTATGTTATCATGTGTGACGTTTCCTTTAATTAGGAATATTGATTAAATGGGACGTTACAATAGAAATCTCTTGCAGTGTTGTTTTTTGTGAAACCCTTTTTCCATATCATAATCAATCTCAAAGCATATTTAATAGTACTAGTTTGTCTTTGCCTATTCCTTACCACTACACAACTAATAGTGAAGATGTTATGTTTCATAACAATTATTCTGATTTTGTTGCTCACACTAATATTAATGATCAATTTGATATCCACACCACTAATAACAAGGCTACCTCACACTCAAATGATTAATAGCTTCACTAGCTTCACCTCCGTTGTAGAATTATTTTCTCAACCTTTTATCATGATCTTGAACGTTTAACTTGCTCAAAAAAGCCTCCTCGTTACCTCCATAATTTCCAAGTCCACCACATAACTAAGTATCCTATTCACAATTTTCTTTCTTATAATGACATGTCCAGTGCCTTTAAGCGCACCATTCTCCATTTCTTTAGTTATTGAACCCAAGACCTACAAAGAAGCCTCCAAACATCCTTAATGGATCTAAGTTATGAATTATGAGTTGAAAGCTTTACACAATAACAAGATTTGGATCATAATTGATATTCCCCCTAGTAAATTGGTGATTGGTTATTGTTGGATATACAAGATAAAACACAAACCAAATGACTCCATAGATCTTTATAAAGCACGCTTGGTTGCCAAAGGTTATACCCAACTTAAAGGGCTAGACTACACTAACACATTTACTCCCGTAGCCAAGCTTACCACCTTGTGTTTCCTTTTGGTTGTTGTTGCCTCACAAAAATGGATTATAAAGCATCTAGATGTAAATAATGCATTCTTAGATAGAGATCTTGATGGAGAGGTGTATATGTAGATTCCACCAGGCATTCATACATTAAAGCCAAACTAAGCTTGAAAATTATAGAGGTCTTTGTATGGCCTCAAACAAGCAGAGTGCCAATGGTACACTAAACTTTCTCTTTCTCCTTTCAAACTATTTTCATCATTCCTCTACTTATCATTCTCTATTTTTGAAACATGATACAAATCATATCACTGCCATTCATGTGTATGTGGATGACATTATTATAACGGGCAACAATGTTGAGGAAATCAACAAAATTACTCACCCCCTGGATATTAATTTTCATATAAAACATTTAGGAGATGTCACTTATTTTTTGGGCTAGAAATAGCTCGTAATCACACTAGGATTCACATAAATAAGAGAAAATATACCATTGATCTTTTCCATGAAGTAGGAATGATAGATTGTGCTCCCATGCCAACACCTATTGCTCAACACTCAACCCTTACCGACCATGGTGATGCTCTCAATGTTGAAGATTATTCATCATATTGTCACTGAATTGGATGCCTCATTTACCTCACTACCATGAGGCGTGTCATGGCTTTTGCTATGAATAATCTTAGTCAGTTCATATATGCCCCTACAACTTCTTATATTGCTCACCATGTTCTAAGATACCTTAAAGAGTATGTATCAACGCAATAAACATGTAAAAAACATTGCACAAAAATAAGGCTCTTGGATCCTTGGTGAAAGGCACACTAAGAAGACCTTTATTACTTATTGACAAAGGAAGATGTTTTATAACTTCAATATCAATTTTACCCTCAACAAAATGATAGTTTGTCATTTACTTAAATTTATCATATCTTTACTGGTATAAGGGAAACTAATGGGTATAGTCAGGATAAAAGAAAATTTGTTGCAAATCTTGTGGCAAGAATTTCAATTTGAAAAACTTACTTTTGAACATTTTTAAAAATGAACTGTGAATGGTGAAAATGAGAACCATGTTGAGCACCATTCAAAGACACCAACCCGACCTTAGGGTAATTCTTTAATTGATAAAAGTACATGAATTTATTTATAGTCAATGTTATTTATTCATAATCGTTAATATCCAACACTCAAAAGGCGATAGGAATAAGATTTGAGTTCCTTAAAAAACTCATATGAAGATAAAGTTTTTATCCTGTACTACAAAAAAATCATGTATATAGAAACAATTTTAATACGACGATTATTTAAAATTGTTGCTTTTATAGTATAACACATCAGTTGAAGAATTGTCATGTTTTTCATGTAAAATATGACATTTTTAACTGTCAATTTTTTAATTATCACACTACTATTGAAAAGTGTGACATTTTCGAAGAATCATTTTTCAATAAATAATTATTTATTCCCACTTAACCATGTTTTCCTAATTTTTTATTTTCTAGTTCCTTTTTTTTTGGGTCGGGTCGAAGTTAATCCCCTCTCTTTTCCATACTCTTTGTGTAAGAACATGCATTCTTTTTAAAAAATAGAAGCTCAATTGTTTTTCTTTCAAAAACCTAATCCTCCTTTTCCCTTCTCTTCTAATAACTTGATCAACCTCTCTTCCTTGTGAAGATTCAACACTACAACATTTATCATCTTAGAAAGCTCTATCAAAGCCTTCTTTCAATTTCTCTTTTTGGGTAAGTTAAATTTTATGTTTATTACTCTTTAGAGCAATTTGGTTTTCCCTCACATGCAAGCCTTTTTAGGGGTGCATGTTATTTTCCTTTATTCTTGATGAAACTCTCCTTGTAGTTGATTGTAGAATTATGCTTAGATTGTTGAATTGAGGCTTTGTTTCATAGATAGAGTGATCCTTTCGTGTGAGACTGTGAAAAAGGTATAGGATTTATGATAGTCCACTTCTTTAAGGTAAGGGAAGTCAATTTCCTTTAATTTTTAAATTAATATTGTTGAATTTAAATTGTTGTGGTATGTATGTTATAGTTGCATGTTGATTTAAATATGAAAAATTTAATACATTATTGAGGAAAACTAATTTGTTTCAAAATATGAAGTTGATTGAGGTCTTACTGTTGTGAAATTTGGAATGTTGTGAGCATTAGTGTGATTTGATTTGAAAATATGTTGGATTGATGAGTTGTTTGAAAAAAAAATTGAAGTGTTAATTCTTAAGGTTTGTAAGAATAGAGAAAGGAGAATCAAATTTTATGTCATAGTAATGAATGCATATTGGGTTGCTTATTAGAATGTTGTATGTGTGTGTAAATGTTGTAAATTGAAGATATGAATGAGAAAATATGTAGTGATGAGAAAGCCCTAAATTTTTAGAAAATTTGATTTGTCTATAGTGTTGTCGCTGGGTAGTAACTCTATCATATTTTTCCATACTACGAGTGGTTTATATCTTGCTAAATGGTTTTGTTTTCCTATTACAAATTATAATTATGATTTTATTCTGTTATATGTTGAGAAAATAAAGAAAAGTAAATTGTAGGAATAAAATTTTTACAATTAAAATTTGTACGAAATTTAGTTTTCTACAATTAAATTTTGTACAATTAAATGTACAACCTATAAAATTTTAAAAATCTATAGAAGGTTTAATAAAATAAGATATGAATATTTTACTAATAAAAGAATAAACTATAAATGAAGTATCTATTATATAGGTCATTTTACAAACTTGGTTATCTCTCTAAAATGTAGGATTACTTGTGACAGTTTAGTGTGTTATGGTTGTTAAATTAGTTATTTCCAAGAGAAAATGCTAATTTAGGATGAGGCCAAGTGTATTGAAGAGGACTTGTGACGAGAGACTATCTTGACTCTACTAGTATTAATAAAAGTTAGTGTTTCTAACTCACATAGAAGATGATAATTGGGTGGTAATAGTCGACGGAGGCTTCACAGGCAAACATATGATATGAAAGATGATCATTGTAAGACCCGAGAAATTTAAAATAATTAAATAAATAATTATTTAATAAATGTGGGTAGTGGGAGCCTTTATGGCATTTAATGCGAACTTTTATGATGTGGAAAAGTGCTAGCTCAAATGATTGAGAGTACTTGGTCATGTTGAGTATGCCAAGTTGTGTGTTATTTTAATTGTGTATTATTTTGATAATATGATTGACCATGATGAGTGATAATATAATCCTATATATATATATATATATATATATATATATATAAAATTATCACGAAACATGAATTGGTTGAATTAGTTGTGCATTTACATTGTGATTAGATAGTTATGAGTTCAAACCTCGGCCTATGCAAAATAAGTTTCTTTTTGCCAAATTCCTTTTGGCCTGAATGTGAAGGAGTAGAGAAACCATTGAGTTATGGTCATTGAATAACCATTAAGCAATATTTTTAATCAATCTCGTTTTTGTGGAGTAAAAGGTAATTAAGGGGTAGTAATTTAGAGAGAGAATGGAATTAGAGGAGAGTGAAACTCTTCATTTTTATGTGGGTCTTGGGCAAGGGTTTTCCAAAGTACTAAGGCTGCATTACAAAAGGATTGAGAGCTGTTGATTGAAGAGGCAAGGGGAGGCCATTGGAGGTCACGAAAAAACACTTGAATTGTCAATTTTAACAAGGAACCAAGTTAGGGGAGTTGTTCATTTTATTTTTGAGTTTAAGTACTTAATTATGAAGTGTATGAAAGGCCTCTATAAAATTGAGTCATGCCAATTTTCCCAATTTATGTACATCAACCATGAACCGCCTAGCGGCAATGAACTGCCACCAGACGATGCGAGCAAATTGGCTCGATTTTTATGTTGGAGGCTAAATCAAATATGTGCAATGTGAGAGATATAATAGTCTGCTGAAATATGGAGATAAAATGAGGAAAAGGGTAATGGGTACTTTAGGAGCCTTAGCAGGTGAAGGAATTGTTGGAAATTTCTGGAATTCTATGCACTGCCTAGCAATAGTTGAACTGCCGTTAGGCGCCAAATGCAGATCAATGGCATTGTGGAGTTGAACTTACAACGAGATTGGAGGATTCTGCAAAGTTAATTTGGGGTTTGAAATAGTGGAGTTGTAATATGCTGGATTTGGTGATACAAGGGTAAGAAATGCATGAGGTAATACAATGTGAGATTAATAGAGTTTGGTTTGGTTTTGGAAGAGTTGAAATTAATGACAGTGAGGTAGAGGTTTAATTCAATTAGGATCTTGATGGATTGAGGCAGATTATGATGCGAGAGTTTGAGGGGCTATGTAGAGTTACCAAAGTTGAATTTGAGGGTAATTATAGGTTGCAGTATAATGGTCGTGTTAATCATAATTGGCTGGAGATTAAAATAATGTTTGGGAGCTTAGGTGGAATGCAGGTAGTATGAATTGATTATGGCATACTATGAATAAGCAAAGTTGAACCTAAGCAAGCCTATCTATTGGTACGTTTGGATTGGTGAATCTAAAAGGGAATAGGAACATTGGTAAGAAGTTAAACTTGTGAGAATTGATGCAATTAACTTGGTGTAAATTACTGTAGGTTTTAATGTCTAGATTGGGGGTTGCAATATATTCTATGTGCCTAAAAATAAGTATTGCGCAAGTACTGGTGTAGCGCCTAATAATGGTGTTTGACCCGCCAGGCAGTAGCTACCAAATCAGAGGAGTACTAAAGTGTGTGGTGCCTGGTGGTAAGGGTCGTCACGCTAGGCGATACTTGTAGGGCAGATGATTCAGAGGTGTTGGTATCGCGCAGCGGAATATTTAATCTATGGTCAAAAATCAAGAGGGGGGTGAATTGGACTTTTATAAGTCTTAACAGGTTTTAAAAAATTTTCTCAAAATTTAAATGATTAACTTAAAATCACAGTTACTTTAAATGCAAGTGCAGATAAATAAAGAGTTTAAAGGAGAAAGATGCACATTGATATTTATACTAGTTCAAATCAAAAGATCCTATGTCCAGTTGTTAATCTCTTAAATAAAGAGATTAACTCAATCACTATAATAATCATATTACAATAGATTATAAAAGAGTAAGGATTAGAAAACACCTTTCTTGAACAACCACAAGAGATGAACAAAAAGCTCCCCCTGAATCACACAGAGGATGACCAGCTTTCCTAGCAACAACACAGCACTCAATCTTCTAAGAACTCACTTAGAAAAAGTTATCACTCACTCACACTAGACTTTTCAAAGCTATTTTTTAAGAATCCCATAGAGCAACACTTTGCAGTCACAGCACAAGAACTCTGAATCTTAAAAAGGTGGTTGTAAGTTTGGAAACTGAGTTCTATTTAAAGAGGTTTTCGCAGGCTGAGTTAGAAATGAAGAGTTTAGCTGAAACTGCCAAGGATAATCAATTACCCAAAATGGTAATCGATTATCTCATGTACAAATCTGAACAAATATTTTTATAACTGCTTGTGGTAATCGATTACCAGAAATGGTAATCGATTATTTCAAGTCGTTTTTCAAGAGCCAAGTTATAATTGCCAATGATAATCGATTACCATTCGTGGTAATCGATTATCTTAAGTGGGTTTTGAAAAATAGAATTTTTTGAGTTGGTAATCGATTATTATAAGTTGGTAATCGATTACCATACTGATTTTTGCGAAAAAATGAGTTTCTCTCAGAGGAGTTGCGAGTTGGCTGTTGTTCTAACAATTTTGCACCTAACTAGAAAAAATTTAAGTCTATTACAATAAGAATCTTTAAACATAAACTATATTGTCTTCAATATCTTCAAGTGTTTTCTTCAGCATTTTTATCATCATCAAAATCTTTTAATCAATCTTTGTCAACAAGAGGTGTTTGGCGCCTGACGACAAAAGGGTTCTGTTAGGCGATCTAGAACTAGGTTTCGCCTAGCAACTCTAGAGCAGCGCGAAGCGATAATGTAGAGGATAGATTGTTGTATGCTTGGATGTGCGTGGTCTACAAGGCTTTGGTTGATACTTTAGAGATCGGCTTGCTGGAGTGTTCCTTGAGTTGTGGCTCAAAACGTATCCCTTCATTTGTGGCTCGGGATAGGGGATAAACACGTGGCACTCCTTGAGTTGTGGCTCATAATGACATCTCGTGAGTTATGGCTCGGGATGGCGGATGAGCACGAGGATTCCTTGAGTTATGGCTCAGAGTGGCAAGTGTTGTCGATGTAAGATACGAGTTAGGGCTCATACAGATAGGTCCAAAAAAATATTACCCTCTTCGATGTTGTTCGGCAAGTTTGGTAGTCTAGGACATTACGAATTATGATTTGTATCGGGAACTCCACCTGGCGTTACGGAGTGTAGTTCGTAGTAGGTTTCCCGCATGTGTTTCACAAGTTGTGGCTTGTAGGTGTGGCAGCAAGGCATCTTGAGGTATTCATCTGAAGACGTAAAACATGGATAACATGGTGGTGGCCATGTGGTAAAGAATCAAAGGATCGAGTTCCTTTGATGTGTGTGCATATAATTGAATTATATATATATATATATATATATATATATATATATATATATATGTGTGTGTGTGTGTGTGTGTGTGTGTGTGCATGTTTATATGTTAGCACATCTTATTTACTTGTGTTTGGTGATGATCGTATAATGCGTTACATGGAAGCAGATGATGTTGCAGGTGGTGCTGGTGAAGCGTAGAGCCGGAGCAGGGATAGCTTGGGGAGTCTTTTTACAAAGTTTTATAGCTTATGGATTTTAAAGATTTTGTAAACATTAATGTCATCAGAATTGATTTTGTTATTGACTTTTATATTTTGGTGGATTTGTAATTATTAGTGTGTTAATGAAAGTTTTAATTTTCCCGCGTTTTGGGAAAAGACAATAGAATAAATGAGATTTTACTTATATTTTCTATTTTAATTATTTAAATTAGTAAAATTTGACCAGGATGTTATAATCATACTTAGAGAACTAGTGAAGTTAACCTTGTCAGTACTGGATGAGATATATGATATTCATCTTGAGTTATTGTTGTATAGAAGGAGGATAGGATGATCAGTTTGACAAGTGCAAATCTCACGAGTTCATTAAATATACTAGCCTTATGAAAACAAAAGTCTAAATGGATTATGGTAGTTTTGTGTTTTGAAATTTAACCAATTACTTTTATATATATATATATATATACATATATATATACACATATATATATACATATACATATATATATATATATATACATATATATATATATATACATATATATATATATATATAGGAGTAGAGATGGGAGTTGATGATACTAGCATTAGAGTAGGAGCTTATCACTAGAGGTGTAGTGTAGGAATATGTTAAATGTTATGAGCTACCCTTTTGAAAAAATGAATTAAACCTGTGGTTCATATTTTGGAGTACTTATGATCATATTTTGAGTTATGTTATTTATATTTTAAGGTACATTGTTCTCTAGTTCAATAACTGAAATGTAACCTAGTTTAAGTATAATTACTGATGTTACTAAGGAATTATAATATTAGTACAATGATTAAGGGAATTTTTAGAAAATAGGGTCATTACACTTTGTCTTTCCCAATTTCTCTATTTCCTCCTTTCATTTTTTTAAAACACTAAACCCAACCAATCTCACTCTCGCATTCACACTCTTCTTGTATTCATTCTCATTTCACTTTCCTAATTTACTCTCGCATTCACCGTATTTATTAATATAATGATTATGGGAATGTTTAGAAAATAGGGTCGTTACACTTTGTCTTTCCCAATTTGATGATTTGGGCCCAACCATAGGCCCAATCAAAGGTTCAATTACTAGGAGCATGTTAAGGAGGATACAAGAGGACATGGATCTTCAAAGATTCAAGGGGCTTCATGGGTTTCAAATGTTATTTACTTGGGCTAAAGAAGACATAAAGATATGATGGGCTTATTGTGGAGCATTAGAGTAGATTTCAATTAGGTCAATTGTTTAGGCTTTGCTTTCTAATAAATTGTAAAATAGCTTGTAAATGGGTCAATTTAAGCCCATTATACAAGCTAGGTCAAGAGTTGCTTCTAAGCTTAAGCCACATTTTTGCACACTAAGCACATGTTCTTAAGCATGGAAAGTGTGAACCTTTGCATGGCATTTGATCCACAATTATAGGATCATAGATCTAGATCTAGATCTAGATGCATGAACTTCACATGGCTTCTCTCATTTGTGTTGCATTTGGTTGTGTATTTGCATCACATTTAGGAGACCTTACTCTACTATAAATGAGAGGTTCCATGCAATTTAAGCAAAATCACTATGTTGAGACCACTCCATGAATTTTGCCTTTGAGAGCCAAAAGCTAGAGTGTTCATTTAGAACCCTCCTCTAGCCTTCCTCTTCTAGGTTGGCCTAACCTCCTAGAAACTTTCCTTCACATACCATTCCATCACCAACACACCATCAAAGTATCATTTCTTCCACGCCAATGCCACCATGAAGGTTCCTTCCATCATCCATTGCTTCCAAGGAGCTCTTTCAAGTTCATCATAATTTCTCTATTTCCCACTTTCATTTTTTCAAAACACTAAACCCAACCAATCTCACTCTCACATTCACACTCTTCTGTTATTCACTCTCACTTAACTTTCCTAATTCACTCTCACGTTCTCCTATTTCCCAATTCACTTTCAATCGAAGCCACTTAATTTCTCAATTCATTCTCATTTTTTTAAACTCTCAACCTATATTCAACCCATTGACTCTCATTGTTTGGTCATCGTTATTCCCAAAGGATTCATTGTTTGTTGTTTGTTCCCGAACAATTCGAGTTGGAGGTTGTTTTTTCCTTTTGTGTTTTTTGTTGATTCAATGTAATTTTATTTAAAAAAATTGTGTTTTATCCTTTTGTTTGACTCTTTTTTATAGTTGTTCATAAAGATAGTCCAAGAGGTGTATATTTTAGACAAGTAATAATCTTGTATAACCAATCTTGTTCACAATTTTTATGTAATCACACACAACCAATCTACTTCATCAAAATAATGTTGTTTGATCAAATAATTATTCAACCGTTAATCTAATACAAAAGGTTACTGAACTTTGTTTATAATCTCGCTTAGCTTTGTTATTGTTAGATATATTAGATATCTTATATCTTATATCTTATCTTTTATCTTTTGCTTATCCATTACTATTTACTTTTTATCATTATTTGTAATTTGGGCTTGGCCCATAATCTCTATTATAAATACATAGTTTCTACCAAAGGGAGATTAATCTCATACACATTTTTTATTATATTGAACATGCTATCAAAGCCACGTTTTGATCCTAGGACCTGTGGGTCATGGGTCCACCTCGCTTCCACTACACCACTCTAATCTCTCTTTTGTCACCAATACGTCTGACTCGTCCATATATACTAACTATGTCAAGGTGCATTTATTTATTAAAAAGTTAGGTTACACTAGATATGTGACTTGGGCATCAGAGTTAAACTTTGGGTTAAGAGTAAAGGGTATGTTGATCATATTACACAGAACGTGACTACTATTAATTCAAATACAGTTACACATTGGCTAAAAATTGATGCTCAATTATGCACTGTTCTCAAGGGTACCATTCACTCTTTTTTAAAATAAATTTTCAATCCTATGAAACATGTTTTGAAATATGGGAACATGCCAAAGTATTATACACTAATGATACTCAACGTGTTTATGGTGTTTATCCTAATCTTTCCAATGTTGGTGCTCCTCGGCATCAGGATTCTATGGTTGATTATATAGGTAAAATTCATGCTATTTGTCATGAATTTAATGAGTTATTGCATCATGCTTCTACTCATGCCTAAGAAATAGAGCAAAGGTCAAAGTTCTTCATGATATTGGCATGACATGGACTTGTTGATAAATATTCTCATGTCCATAATCAGATTTTGGGCTCACCTGTTGTACCCATTTTGACTTCTACTTATTCCATTGTTTTGCGTGTACCTAGTTAACCCATTGTGATACACGTGTTTATGTTGATGATTCCTCTACGTTGGCATCTCAACGTGATGATCGCAATCGCTCTCCCGAGCCTGGAAAAAGACATCACAAGTGTGACCATTGTGGGAGGCTAGGCAAAAAAAGTGACATGTGTCATGCATTACATGGTTGTCCTCCTAGATTTGTTGTTGTTGTTCAGACTAATTCTCCCTCAAAATCACCTACTTGGGATACTTCTTCAATTAATATTAATGATGAATATGTTATTTTCAGTAAATTTCTCAAATGGTATAAGGATCAACAACCTTCTAGTTCCACTACATCTGTAGGATTCACAAATTCATCTTATGTTGGTCTGATTTCATCTTCTTCTCTTGGTCGTTGAGTTCTTGACTCATGAGCCACAAATCATATTACTGGTAACAAATCTTTGTTTTCCTCTTTATCCTTTATGGATCCTTTACACTTTGTTTCAATGGCTGATGGATCTAAAGTTTTAGCTCATGGCATTGAGACTGTTAATATTTTTCCTTTTTTATGCATTGATAATGTTCTTTATGTCCCTAAGTTTCCTTTTAACTTGTTATCCATTAATCATTTAACTTGTTCTCTTGATTATGTTATTTCTTTTACCAAAGATTTTGTTTGTTTATAGGATTAGAGTTTGAGATAGGTGATTGGCACCGAATGTGAGTCTCATGGTCTTTAGCATCTTCGCCCTTCTACATATGTTGGTGTGGTTATGAAATCTCCATCTCTTATTCATGCTCATTTAGGTCATCCTAGTCTTGCTAAATTGTAGCAACTTGTTCCCAATTTATCCAATTTATCTAGGTTGTGATGTGAGTCATGTCAATTAGGGAAACATAGTCATATTTCCTTTCCTCGCAGTGTCTCACAATGTGATTTGTCACCTTTTGTATTAGTTCACTCTGACATTTGGGGATCTATTTGTGTTAAGTCTACTTTAGGTTTTCAATATTTTGTTACTTTTTTATTGATGATTATTCCAAATGCACTTGGTTGTTTTTAATGAAAGATCATTCTTAGTTGTTTTCTATTTTTCAAACCTTTTATAATGAAATTAAAACTCAGTTTGGGATTTCCATTCAAACTTTGTGAAGTGATAATGGTCGTAAATACCTTTCCCATTCTTTTAAACATTTTATGGCTTCTCATGGCATTCTTCATAAAGGCTTTATTAAGATTGAGTTTCATGATCCAATTCAAAGCAAAAACACCAAACAATATTCTTCTAATTCCTACTCTAGCATTCACACCTTATGTAACAAGACCTAATGTCTTAGCGACAAATTTAAACTTGAATAATAAAAGATCTAATGTCCTAGCAATTTTTATTATAAGTTTGCATTAATGATCAAAATTCTGATGTTATGAATGACCAATGATGTACTTCATGTCTATATTCACAATCAATTAGTTGTCTACTCTAGTTTAGGTTCGAATACCATGTCCAATAATTAGAGAGCCACAAATATGCAATCAATAATTATCATACAGATAAAACATGAATAGAACACAAGAGTGATGGAAAAGAATTATATTGAATAGTGAGATTCACAAAGATTTAAGAATACATTACACCCACCCCCTATGAATAAGGGAGTTAGCTACTCCTTAACATTTTGAATACTGGAATAATGATGAAGATGAATGCCTACAACCTTTAGAATGCTTCTCTACCTTCTTTTCCTCACCCCACAAAGGTTTTTTTTTTCAAAAGGGGTTCTTTTATGCATGAAGGGTTGTTTCTTTTGACTTCTACCAAGACCTTATTTATAGATTGTTCAGAACTAGACTAGGTTTGAAATTTGTACTTGAATAATCAACTCTATTAATAATTAATTTTGTTGATAATCTTCTTAAATCTCTAAGATCCCCACTTGAATAATAATCTTGAAAATATTATTTAATCTTCAAAAATTTCCCTTTATCTAATAATCTTTAAATATTCTTCAAATTTTCAGTGAATTTCTCCTAATTTGCAAAATATAAACCAATTACTTATCTTTTCCAATTTTATTAAATAAAACCCAAAATATCTAAAATAAGAATAATAATAATAATAATAATAATAAAATAACAATAAAAGATAAAAAAAAAACATGATAATGCCAATTATCAAGAGGTAAGGGAAGCAATTATGAGTTCTTAAAATTTTGTGATAATGTTATTGTTGTTGATTAAAATTGTTTTATTTTGATGTGAATTGATAGTCTTGGTAGTTAATTGTGATGTGGTGTGTTAAATTGATGAGTTGTATGTTGAATTGTTTGATATTTGATTTGCGTTTGGTCTTCATTTGGGGAAATGTCTGAATCTTTGTTTTGAGTTTTTGGGTATTAGTTTTTAACCGTCTAAAACCATTTGGAATCAATTGCACATGATCAATTTCCCCCAAATTATTGTTTCTGAAACACCATTGGGTGCATTACAGTGTTGTCGGGTGTTAGGCCACACTGTCTTGGTGTCGCCAAACGCCACTTTTGGACCGTCGGGCGCTAGAAATCAGTGAGTTCTAGGGGCTGGGTGTCAAGTGCCACCTTATTTTTCTAGTCTCTGTCCTCTTGGTAAAATGAAGGTTCTTGCTTCGTTAACCATTAGATCAAGTTGAAATTTTGACAACTTATTTGAGACGTGTGATTTTTCACTTAGACTGGTGGGATCTTTGTTTTGAATTCTGTGGTTAGAGAAATGGTTTTCACCATTTTGATGTACTTTATGTATAACATTATTTGCATTGTTTTGCATGTTTCTCTTATTTGACTATTTTATGATGTTTTATGGTTGATGTGAAGTATGTTTATGGTTCTCATTATGATAAATTGAATATAATATGTTGTGGTGAGCATACATGATGAAGTTTGAAGGATTTCAAGTGAAATTCCTAGTGTTGTTATTGTTAATGTATGCTTTGGTATAAGTGGGTTTGGAATGAGGTATCTTGAACTCTAATTATCATTCATACTCACATAGAGTAGAATAAGTTATGTGATGAGAGTAGCATAATGTCCAAACCTTTGAACTTGTTCTTTGGTCATAGGTTTGGAAGGATTAACCTCTCGTGGTTGGGTGATTACCCCTTGTGGATTTGTACTCTGCAATGGCATGTATCTGGATAATTGAGTTTGGTGTCAACTACTTGTGTGATTATAGGCATAAATATGTTTTATACTATGTTAGTAAGTATTTGGCATGATTTAATTATTTATGAATATTTCTTTTGTACACTAGCTTACCTTGTTATGTGTTTTATGTTTTATTGTGTTGTTTGTATCTTCTTTTGTAATGATCACCTATTTAATGGGAGTAGATGAAGTTGTAGGTTTAGAGGAACCTTTGGAGGATGAGAAGTCATGAGATAGAGTAGGTTAAAGTTCTTAGGAGCTTTAGTAGTGGTTAGCTTATATATACAACTTGTTGGTTTAGTTTAAGTGTATAAATAATATTTTTTTTTACAGTCCTACCTTTTGTAAAATTGTATTAATATATTTTGTACACTGAATTATCTATTTTGAATATTATAATGAAACATCTTATTTTATTAATTTTAAACTGGGATATTACACATAAAAACTTAACTAATTTGTTTGATTAGATTATAAATTAGTGTGTTTCACTTATACGAAAGTGTTTGATAACTATTTCTAAATAATTTATTTATAAATAAAAATGAAATTTGATTAGTACTCAATTACATAAACTCATTTAAGTTATACAAAAAGCCTGTAAGAGTTTCAAAAATAAATGCAATTATTAAACAAATTAATAATAGTTTAATTATAAAAAAATCTAAATTATAATTATATAATAATATATTTTTATCTAAAAACACACATCTTTTTATATTACTGTACCATTACTAAATACATTATTAGTTAGTTTAGTAAACATTTCTAATCAAATAAGTTAATATATCCCCTCAAACTCATGAACTAAATAATTTATCAAAAGGTAACTTACCAACTACTCTTAAAAAAAAACCATTAACCCGTCTTTCCTAATTTCATAAACTTTGCAATTTATTCTCTTAGAATTTAATGCTAATAAATACTTAGAAACGAATAAATTAATTTTATGCAAGCGCTTAAAGTAATTATTTAATTTGTAATTATTATTATTATTAATATCTCGTTGCTGTTACTATTTTAAAGTAAATATTACACAATATTTATTACCATTGCATTATTGTAAATTAGCCATTATATCATAAATAATAATAAATATAAATAATAATAAATAATATACTACATATAATAGTTATTTTATTAATTTATTTAGTAGTTAGACATGCGCTATTAAAAGGTTTTCTCTTGGAAGTTTCAATTAAAATATTTTTAATTCAATCAAACAAAGTTATACATTACAGATATTTATATATCTAATATACTGCATTAATATATATAAAATTCCTAAAAACTAACGATACAATTATGATCATTAGGAAATCATATCAAATCCTACAATAAACCACTTTCAGAAATATACCAAGATTATTCAAAGTGACATCTTTTAAATTAAATATACCAAGATTCAAACTAAAACCAGGATGAATATTATGATAAGATGGTGTGACCTATTAATGTTGTTAATTGTATGATGTGTTAGTGCTTTATCTAAAATTTTGTGAAAATTAAGAAAAAGCAAAAACAAATAAACAATGCATGGAACAAAGAAATTGGTGGAGTCTGGTGCCCAATTTTAGCTTCTTTGATCTCATACGTGTCAAAGAAGTATTCAACGAAAATTTATTGAGGGTTTGATAATACAAATCGAACGTCACACATCCACAAGGTCCAAAGTTCATTTATGAGCTTAAAACCATTAAAAGTTGTTTGCATATATATTCAATAAAAAAATAAGTAAATAAGAGAATAAATACAAAAAAACATTATATGCCATTATGACGATTATTAATTCTTGTGATAATTATATTACCCAAAAATTGAAAGAGGGTGAATAAATGATTTAAATTAAGAAATTACCGGATTAGGGCACAACTACTACTATTCTATGCATTAAATGCTCCCATTACTTTACATGCCACCCTTTTCTTGAATTCTCTTCCCACTCCTCCACTACCCATTAATTAATACCCCTCCACATTAAATGAAACAATTAATTAAAATTTAATCAAATTCATTTTAAAATTCAAAACCCACGATACTACCAAAGCCAGAAAACTGAATTTAATACAATTTAATTTAATTTAATTCAATGAGGATTTTTTTTGTCTTTTAATTTTACTGTAACGTACCATCACCTATCTTTATTGGCATATATAAATCTCTCACAGTCACACAAATGAAGGAACTCACACATCCCTCTGCTTTCTTCTCTGTTTTCCTTTCTTCTATCTTCTTCTTTCTCTCTCTCTCTCTCTCTCTCTCTCTCTCTCTCTCTCTCTAAATCCTCTGTGAGAACGCGCAGCAATGGCTGCTGAAGTTAGCTCTCTGATTCGGGTCATGGGTGGTGGCTACAAAGAGGAGCAACATCGAACCGTCGGGAACGAATCACACGGTGAGAAATCAACGGCTCTGATTACCCGCGACCTTCTTGGTGGGTCCTCAATTGAATCCCAGGAATTGGACCTCGATTTGCAGGTTCCTTCTGGCTGGGAAAAACGCCTTGACCTTCAGGTTTGTTCAGTTTTTTCTGGGTTTTTATTTTTTTTACGAGAAAATATTATAATAAGAAAGGAAAATAAATAAATAAATAAAACCTTTCTCTTTCACTGGAAAAAGTCATGATTCCTGAATCGGAAATTCTCTTCGTTTGTGTCACGTTTTCGATGAAAAAAATTAACGACGGAATGAAATCGCTGTGTTCTGTTTGTGTTTTCCTTGTTTCACCGTTTCAGATTTTTGCTTTGTTTGTTATGGAGTTCGTTCTTGCTGTAGAATTCTTTGACTGGGAGGCTTTATTTTTTTATTTCAATTTTTTATTATTTATGATTTATGATTTTGATTTGATTATTATTTATGAACAGAATATGTTTATGCGTTCATTGTTGTGCTCTGATTTGGAACGTTTGCTCTTTGCTTTCATGGTATCTGATGATAAGAAACAGAACATTATTATTTTTAGAAGAAAAGGATAAAATTCAAAACTTTTCAGTCGGTGATTTTTTATTATTTTTCTCTTTTGTGGTATGGTTAAACTTTTGCCTTTTAATGTAACATCAGGTTTGTAATTACTCAATTTTCTCCCCTTTGTACCTTTGTATTTATTTCTCATAAAGCTGAATCTATAGGATTCATATTTTCCATGATGTCATTTCTGAACTCTCCCCCATAGATTCATTCACACCCTTCATATCAAATTTCATTCTTCTGCATCTCTCAATTTAACTTGTTTTATCTGTTTGTTATAGTATTTTGTATCAATTAATTCCTACAACCCATGTGAATTTTTTTAGTTAGTGATCTCATAATTGTTCTTACAAATTTCCATCTTTTATGACACTTAGTATGATGATAAGTATGAAAATCAAAGTCATTTTATAGCTCTGTAATTAATTAAACTTTGGTTGGTTGGTGAAATTGTTATGGTGCAGTCAGGGAAAGTGTATCTTCAGAAGTGCAACACCACCACAATAGGGTCTCCACCAGTATCTGATCACAAACTCAATGCAAAGGCAGCAGGGCCAAAGCTTCAGGACCTAAATTTCCCATCTTCATCTTCATCATCCAATGTGCTATTGAACCTCTTTGATGAATCAAGCTTGGACTTGAAACTTGTTTCATCCTCATTGCCCTCAAGCAACTATCAAAGTGTGTGCACCCTTGACAAGGTTAAGTCTGCACTGGAGAGGGCAGAGAAAGAGCCTATTATCAAGAAACGTACTTCATTTTTGAAGCCAACACTCTCAGCATCATCACCCTCTTATTCTTCATCCTCTTCTTCAATCAGGGAAAACACTCAAGAGGAAGAGAGTGAAGAGAAGCTGGCTTCTTCTCCAATGGCTGCAGGGTGCCCTGGTTGTCTATCATATGTGATGATCATGAAGAACAATCCTAAGTGTCCTAGGTGCAACTCTCTTGTTCCTATTCCATCCATGAAAAAACCTAGGATTGATCTCAATATATCAATTTAAGTGCCTGGTTTAGGGTAATTGGTGGAATTGTCTCCATTTTCAGTATAATTTGTTATTTTTTTCAAGGGTTTTGTAAATGGAATGATAGATGATGATAAATTTAGGTTCTTTTAAGGATAGGATTATTTGTTTAGTGATATTGGCCAGGGGTTATTATTGTAAATGGAAAAGGTCATGCTGTCTTACTAGGAAAGTTAATAGAAAATTCTCCAATTTCTGACATTTTTGCCTTCTTTTTTACCTGCAATACTGTTAATATGAATCATTATCTCCAATTCCTCCATTTTTTATTTTTTTATTGTTTACAAATCTGTCTTGGTTTTCTTCAATTAATTAATCAATTTTTTTTCTAATTGATTGAATTTGCATCAATTGAATGAATTCATTTAAGGTATACTAAATGTTGATAGTTGGATTCAAAGCTACCATTATTGTCATTAATATTATATGAATATCATGTAGAAATTAGTTTTTTTAATTATTATTTCTTTGCTATTTTTCTTTTCTCTGGCTGTACATAATAACTTTACAGTGTTGAAATGTGCTTTGAATAATGAATACAAGTTTTCCTCATTTGATGCTAGTTATTATAATGAAACGTTAGGTGTGGATATGGAGGCAGAGATATCAGTTAAATGGCATTTAAATTTGTATTAAATATTTGCATTCACTGAAGCATGATTTTTTGGTATATTAAATTTAAAAGATTTAAATGTTATTTAAAATATTTATTTTTCAAAGGGGTATTTTAAAAACATTAAAGAGTATTTAATAACTTTGATTATTTGCTAATTTCTCAAGAAATAAAGTTACTCACTCTTTTATTTTTAATTTAATAATAAATGCATTGCTTAAATTATTTATTATTTATTCGTTAGTGCAGGAAAATATTTCTCATCCTTTTGTATATACATGTCAACAGTTACCATGACTTCACTGGAAAAATCTAAAATGTTATTATTCAGTAATTTTTCTTAGAAGAATAAAAAAATGACAATTTTTTAACTTAGTGGTGGACCCAATCATTAATAAAGCTAAAATGTCAGAATGTGAATAGTGAGTGTAATCTTGTGTGGCACACTTACCTGGTACGATATTTTTCTTTTGAACATATTTATTTGATTTTTATTATATATTTATTTGTATTTTTTCATCTCCCGGTGTACAATATCAGTGTTTTTGAATATTTTTCATTCGTCTCAAAAGATTTTATGTTTACAACTTGTAGTATTTCTTAAATTTTGACCTGAAATATTTTAAAACACTCAAAATATATTCTAAATATTATAAAAAATTATAAATTTTTTAAAATTAACTACATTTCAATATTGATAAATTTGAAATTTTTTAATTAAAATTCTATCAATGAATATTCAAACTAATTATATTTTTCAATTGATTATATGTCTGATATTTAAATAATGATATATTTTGTCCAATAGTTTTATTTAGTTGTTATAACGTATAAAATTATAGATTACAAAATTATTAAAATAGAAAAACATGAAAACTAAAATTATAAAAGTAAAATTAAATTTGTTTTTAGTTCCTATACATGTAACATTTCATTTTAATATTATAAAACTAATAAAATTAAGATATTTCTTAATAATATTCAAAGATATATTAACAAAATAAAAAATATATTAATATAGTATTTTAAGATTTCAGATTATATAAAAATATATTATTTATATAACAATATCATAAACTTTAAATGTATCAATATCTCTAACAAATGTATTAATACCTTCGTCGCAATATCACAACATTAACTACATATTTCTTATCTTTCATATGTGTCTCCAAACATGCATCTTCATTTCATTTATTCCTACTAGAATGGTGATTATGACACAATTACTTGATTACCTTTATAGAGCATACAGCCAAATGCCATAAATGAAAATTGCAAACACACAATCAAAGCGACAATACGAACTTAGGGGTCAGGCACTCACAACAAGTTTATACGTCACTACACTCCTTAAGACTAGAAGGCTGATGTCCTAACCACACCACATGAGTATGCGGCCATTACCAGTCCTCTGGGCCGCCTACTCCATGTTGAAGGCTCCCCTATACAGCATGCGGTCATCAATAATCCTCTGGGCTGCCTACTCCATGCTGAAGACTTCCCTATATAGCATGCAGCCATTAGCAGTCCTCTGAGTTGCATACCTGGCACTAAACCCCCTTCTTATGAAGAACGCGGCCACCAACGTCCCTCTTAGACCGCTTGCTTCGCATTGAAGAACCCTAGAGAAGCAGCCCACATCCAACCATAATCACTTAGACGATTAGGCGGACAAGAAGTACCCAACCACTCAAATTCGCATGACCGCATACCGGACACCGCACACTCAATACAACCCCACTAACGCTTACCAATAACTTCTAAAGGACCTCTTGGTAATTTACTCATTAGCATTGGATCCAAAGGTAGTAGAAAAAGGTATTTGGGCCCAAAAGCCCATTCTAGGTAGGACCCACAGGTAAAAAGGGTATAAATAGCACATTGTTCTATGTATTGATTACGCATAAAAATATTCTCTGAACTTCTGACATAACCAGCGCTGACTTAGGCATTGAAGTATCTTTTGTAGGCACCCCTGCATCGGTTCGAGACAACCGTCGGAGTAAGGAAAGATCAGCTAGAAGTCAAGTACCAAAACAACCAAGTGAACCCAAGGGGTACAATTTGGTCCTATAAGAACAATTACACATAATCATTTTTGTTTCATTTGCTCTTATGTTCTTCATATAGATTATCCATTAGATTTTAAGAAATGTGCAATTTGTAATCCTTTAGCACACATACCATATAAATTTTAGATGTTCTACAAAGCAAAACTCATTGGAGTAAAATCGTTAGTAGATATATAAGAATTTTATGGTACACATTATGAAGATTTAACCTGCATTATAATGCACTAATTCTGCACATATTCTTATATTGAATTTGTGAACATGTTTATGCTAATGTTACATTGTGAATTAAATGTTTATATTTGTTGGTTAATAAACAAATATTTCTTAAGTATGTCTTTAGTCCCTCAAGTTACATGCGAAATTGAAATTTTTTATTTTTTAAAAATTTATATAAAATTCATCCCTATACTTAATCATGAAATACATCATTCAGAACCAAAAGAAAAAAAAATCTAAAACAAAATAAAATAAAATAAAATATTTTTTTTAAAACGTCATACGTGGTTGACATATGTCACCACATGTTATGATGTTTTAATCTAGTCAGCATGATCGTTAAACACATCACCTAAAAGTAAAGGTTGTTGGTTTTGGACAACGTATTCCATGCACTACTAAAGTACATCGATGATGTTTATAAGAACTTTGAGAGACGAGTTTTAAATTTTGCAATTAAAAAGCATACTTACCCCATAAAATTATAAAAATACAAATAGTTATGAATAAGCAAAAATATTGAATAAGAGAACAATCATAATTATCAATAGAAAAAATAAATAATAAAAATCTAATTACAAAATCTAATTTTTTGAGTATTTAAAACCCAATTAAACTAATTTTTATAATAATTCAGTAAATGGTGATCTTGACTAATAATTTTGGAGAAGTCAAAATAATACACTCAAAATTTATAATTTTTAAATTGTATTTGATATGAACTAAATTTTAAATAAGTTTTTCTATTTCCATTTTTCATTAATTAGATATTTCCATATTTGAAAATATTTTCTTGTATGACGTTCCAAATAATTAATATCAAACACCTTATCTCTATCTTTTTAAAACTTAAGAAATACTCATCTAATTGAACAATTGGATGTATCATAAATATGTAAAAGGAAGTGAAATATGCTTCTTTTCAATTTAAACAAACACAATTATATTAGTTATGAAAAACACATTAAATACTTTACTTTTTCTTCTATATTCATAAAAAATAATACATAAAGACTTATGAAATAAAAAAATACTAATGATTAAACTAATATTTCAATATCAAATAAAGAAAAAACTTTTTTCAAGAAAAAAAAACATATTAAGAATGAGAACAAAAATAATAAATTTATATTCACTTTTTATCTCTTAAAAAAAGTAAAAGTAAAAATGGTGTACAACACGTAAAAAACTCAAAATAGAATTAAAAAAAAAATTATATTAATAAATATTTTTATTATTTATTATATTTAATTTCATGTTTTATTATTTATTAACTATGTTTTATAAAAAGTAAAAATAAACATAATTTAATTTTTAACTATTTCAATATATATATATATATATATATATATTGTTAATATATAAAATTAAAAATATTTAAAAAATTTCGGATCTGTTCTTTTAAAGGTCCGTTGGATACATATTTTAAAATATTACTCAAACAAATATAAAATATTTTAAAAAATACAAAATTTTCTTTACGTGTTACTGTATTAATTGACGATATGTGATTGAAGGAATATGATAAAAGATATTTTCTGAAGTAAACACCCACTTAAAATGAAAGTAATCCGTTTTTGTCATTTATTTAATCCAAAAAACAATTATGAATAATCTCACTCTATATGAATAATCTCACCATAATTAATTGTATAACTTATTATTAATTACATTATATTATTATATACTTATATTTAATATATGACCATGTCACTGTTCAGTTAGCCTGATAATATTGACTGCATACTTGATAAAATTCAAGTATCAATTTATTGAAGTTTTAATTTATTTAGTTTGTACTAAAAATCTCGGAACCATAAATTTGATTCTGGAAAAATAAGTGCAATAAATAGGTCCTTAAATGGCATTGATTGGGTACCGATGGTTATAATAACTTCATTGAAAATGTTAAAGGTCAATAGTTATTTTTAATGTCTAAATTAGTGAAACAATCTTTTGACAATTAACTCCATAAAACCATCCGTTTCTATTAAATTGATAGTTTACAAATCTTTCAATAATTTAATTATATAAAAATATTTTTATAAAAGTATTCTTACAAATTTTATAGGATAGGTATTAAAAAAATATTAATGTCCATCGAAATTATTTCACAATATTTTTATTATATATTAGTAATGTTCATAATAAATTCAAATTCACGTATACTATTACTCTGATCCAAAATAACACCAAAAACTTCCCTGAAAGAAATTTTAAAAATTTCACATTATTTTTAAAATATTTAATTTGTTTGGTCAAACTCTTTAATGCTTATTAAATTCAAATGAAATTGGACACAAAACTCACAAATAAGATTTCAAGTTAGGCCCTTCTCTTTCTCTCTCTACACACACACACACTAATACTAATGAAAATTAGCCATTAGTAGAATTAACAAAACTCTAAAAAAAATTCATGATAACATATTTGATGATTTAATCTCTCTCAATATGTTATGCAGTTTTAATTACATGTTATAAATTTAATTTATTTTTACTTAAGTCTCAATATAATTAGCGAAATATCACTTTACGTTATATTCGCTTTCAGTACTACATAAATATTAATTATTTGTTTTGATAAGTTTTAATTTTATTAAAAATTGTAATTACTCCTAAATAAAAATGTTACATTACATATTTATTTAAATCACCTATGTTGGTGTGAATATATATATATATATATATATATATATATATATATATATATATATATATATATATATATATATATATAAAATAAAGACGAGATATTTATTACTAAAAGAATAAGATAAATTTGAGTCTTACCTTTTAAATATTAAATAATTTTGACACGCAGTAACTTTTATTCAGGGTTTAGGGTTAGTTTTGATATCAAATTAAACAAATATTTCTTTCTCATTTAATTAGCTATTTAATATACGAAGATTTTTAGTTTACTTAATCTTTAAATTTCTTTAATTAACATTAATTACAACCAGATATTTACGAATCATCTATTAAATGATATTCTATTATTTTTAAAAGTAAAATAACCCTTCCTTAAATATTTTAAAAAAATTATATTTCATATTTTTGTATGGCAGTTTTTCTATTGATTACTATAACAGTCAACAAAACAGTGTTTATATCAATTGTCAACCAAGTGTTGACTTGAGCTTTAATATTGAAATTTTAAAATATTTTAACAATAAATCATTTTGGTTTAATTTTTTTAATATTTTGTTTAAATGAACCATATTTCAAATATCAAGTTTTAACAGGATAAGTTACTTTTTATTATATCCTCTTTATATTTATTCGTGGAAACAAATGTGCCTAAGGCTATGTTTATTTTTTTATGGTAATAAAAAATAAAAAGTAAGTTATTAAAATAGAAAATATTAAAAAAATTATTAAATATATTTTCATATAAAGTAATTATAAAATAAATTAATTTTATAATCTTATTGTGGGTAATATTTTTATTATTTATGTTAACGAAAGTACATAAAATAATAAGAATTTGTGTGGAAAAAGTTATAAAAGATTCTCTTTATTGATAGTATAGATTTTAAAATTTTAATATCAGTTATTTGATAGTTTTAAATATTTAATATAAATAAAGATGTAGATGCAAGTTACAAGATTCTATCAACAAATTTAAATCTTGTTCAACAATTTTCAGAAATTAAATTCTTTAATATATTTCTATAGAAATTTAATTTTTTTATATGATTAATAATTTTTTTTTCTATGAAGTGCTTTAAATTGTCTATTAAATGTACTTATCTCAATTTTTTTATTTAAACATAATATATATATATATATATAATATAATATAATATAAAAGATAGAGTTAGAATATATAAATATAGTATGTGCATTAATTTTTTCAATAGTGTACAATGACAATAATCAAATTGGAATAAGATTTAACAAAAAATATTTGATTTTTTTAATCACTCTGGGAGATGAGTTAATTGTTCTAATTATTTATGTAACCTTGAATGTGCATTTTAAGTTTCACATAATTTTAGATATTTGTTTGTAACGTTCTTATCTAATAGTTACGTTACATTAATTGTATTAAAACACATATACATATAAATTTATATAAGCGTATTTATAGTCCTCTTTGAGATATTTTTTTTCTAAAAAATAAATATATTTAAAATTAAAAAGAACACAACTAAATAAACAAATATACATAACGTCAATAAATACAAATTTTTTCTCTGTTCAACCCTACTAAGTACTCTTATATGAAACATCATCTCTTGTGAATCACATAATAATTGGAATTGAAATATACACAAGATAGGGTAAACTAGTGATCTTTACAATGCATCACATATACCAATAGTAATTACCTTAACCATCAAAGTCAATTATTTATAATTAACATCATGTTATCAATTGTAAACATTCAAAATAAAATAAACACTTAACTCTACTTTCAGAAGACTTATGTATTAAATTAAACTTAAAGGTTTTGCACTGGCCCTATGACATCTTACTTCATAGAGTCACATATCACGAATTAAGTCATCCTCACATGATAAGGTAAATTCCTTCTATCTTGAGACACTACTTTGATAAGACTTATGTATTGAATTAAACTCAGAGGTTGTACACCTACAATATGACCTCTCACTCTAGAGAGTCACATATCACGAATTCAGTCATCCTCGTATGACATGGAAAATTCCTTCTATGTTGAAACACAATCCTTTTTCATACGGTCCCTCCAGATTATAGCAACACACACACACACACACGCACACACGCACACACGCACACACGCACACATGCACACACGCACACACACACACACACACACACACACACAATCACACGTGCACACACACACAACACCTCCTCCCCCACATGCACATGCACACTACACACACACATGCACACACAAACACACACGCACACACACACACAATCACACGTGCACACACACACACACACAACACCTCCTCTCCCACATGCACATGCACACTACACACACACACACATGAGCACACATACACAACACACACACACATGCACACACACATGCACACACAAACACAAACACAAACACAATACATATTTAAATTTTTCTCAAATTTTTCACTTGCTCGCCCAAAGAGTCTACATAAATGTAGATACTCAATAAATGTATTAAATAATCTATTTGGAACATTTAACCATTTTACATGTTTTTTAGTTTAAAAATAGCATATATACTCATTTAAAGTGCCTTAGACAAAACAAATTGACCAAAATGATACATCCTAGGTAAAACAAAAATCAAATTACACATGTACATCACAAATTTAGATCCACCTCAAACAAGGACACAAATCAATTCATCATATCAAATCATCACTACTCAATATATTAATTCATACAATCAAAGCACAATAATGCATAGAATATTACTAGCTTCTCTTACCTAGAATAGAAAACTCTTAACTCAAAGGTTGCTCCAAACAACTATAACTCTCATAGGTTACTCTAACTACACAAGGAAAACTCTGATAAAAGATCTGAGCATACCCTCATGACCATAGGCAAATAGAGTTTCACTCTGAACTAATTTGAGCCACATGCATAGACTATAAGGTCACATGCAACTCAAAACACTAAATTGACTCGAAAAGGAGAAAAAAAAAGAGTCACATGCAAGCACCCTTCCCCATCATGCAAACAAATTTCTAAAATGACTAAAAAACAGGATAAAAGATGAACTTAATCCGTTGGAAATCCTGATTGGAGCAAAATTGTTTTGCTTTTAGCCAAAAATCCTATGATAGCCTTTGATCTTCATAAAGATGAACAAAGACGTAAAAAATTTAGAGAAAATGTAGAAAAAGAGAATATAATAATTTTAATGAGAGATTGTGACTTTATAAAACAAAACTTGATTAACTAGTTTTTCTATTTATAGGTAGACCTTTTAATAGTAAAAGAATTAATTTCCATTTATAAAGACCACTTCTATTCTTTAGTTACTTTTTAGGTCTTTTCATTTTCACATATTATATATATATATATATATATATATATATATATATATATATATATATATATTTATGGAATACTCAAATTTTTTATATTTTTCGATTGAAATACTACTGTTTAATTTTTCATTAACTAAGTGATCTGATTGAAAAATAATACATGACTTTTATTATTTTCAGTAAGAACGTTGTATATTGTAACATCCCAATTTCAGCAGCTTAAAACTAATAAAAATAGGGAGTTTCATCATAGTTCCAAAACAGATAATCCAGAGTACCCAATATATTAATATAGTCTTACAAAAGGTATGACTATAAAAATATATCACTTATACACTTAAACTAAACTAATAAACTCTGTACTACCGACCACTGCTAAAGCTCCCACTGGAAACCTCCTCTTCAACACTAACACGATGGCTCTTCATCCTCCAGAAGTGCCTTTGACACTGCAACCATATCTGCTCCCACCAAATAGGTGATCATCGCAAAAGGAAACATACAACACAAGACAGGAACATAAAAAGCAAGGGTAAGCTAATATGATTAAGGAATCATGCAGTTCAATTATAAACAGAAACCATGCAATCTTTCTCATTATCACCAGAATCATATAGACCACCACGACACATTTACATGACTCTAGACTCAATATCCGAATTATGTAAGCGACATCGAATCTCTTGGTGGCTTGCACTTGCGACGGTTCCCAAACTCTGCAGAGTTTGGACACAAGGGGTTATCACCCAACCACTCCCAAGGTAAGTCCCATCACCTCTATGGCGGATCGGGTCCATAGACCAGGACCTCCTGCTACTCCCCCTG
>Ga0209589_1000103_pt1 | contig 86516 bp, 83 predicted proteins | sample CowpeawhiteBW_FD_187525 | JGI IMG/M metagenome (GOLD analysis project Ga0209589, IMG submission 187525) | Root nodule microbial communities of legume samples collected from California USA - Cow pea white BW (SPAdes) (version 2) | ecosystem: Host-associated > Plants > Roots > Nodule | place: USA...
GCGCGAACTGCTGCCCTGGGAATGGAAGCTCCTGCACCAAGCCGGCAAGTCCGCCAATCAGCAAGCCGCCTGACCCTTCACGCAACGCCATCGTAGAACTCGCCGTGCTCGCGCGCATGCGTCAATCGGGCGGCCTTCGTCGTATGCGTACATTGAAGGTCTTCTTGGCCAAGTTGGTCCCTTAGTTGCCTGTAGTTCATGCCAAGCCAATTTCCTTTTCAAATTGATCGACCAGAACCGAGAGACTCTCGACCGGCACAAAAATGATGTGCACTTGAACTTCCGCCGTTTGCGATGGAAGACTTGAAACGAATCTTTCCGCAAACTTCGCGATCTCTGACTTCAGCTTCTGCTGATAATCGTCTGAATGACCGACTCCGAGTACTGCACTGTCGTATGCAATCAATACGGGGATACACAGCATCTCAAGTATTCGATCGATCGGGGCTCCCGGTCCAAAGGCATCCCATAGAGACCGCGAGGTCAGATGCTGCGGCTCTCGCAACTGGATTATTACCTGCCTCTCCTCCTGGAGGACTTCGGTTGCGAGTGTCTCGCACAAATCATCCGCGATCCGAGCTAACAGATCACACTCATCTCCACTCTCCAGGAGGTATGTGCGCCCCAACCAAAGTTGATCGCCATGCTGACGTGACACAATATGTGCGTTTCTTGTAATTCGGTCTCCCAAACGAGAGCGATGAAACAGCTTACAAGCGACAGGCTCGCTGCCAAAATAGTGACGTAGGATCGCATGGAGCAACGCCTCTCCAAGTAATTCCCGAGAATTCAGCGTTCGTTGCGCGCGGATAGCGGCCAGTCCAGCATCGAGCTTCTGCTTCAGATTTAGTTGGTCGATCTCAGCAAGCTCGCTCGCCTTCAATGACAACTCGGCGAGCCAACTGACCAAATATTGCGACAGCTGCAACGAGCGCCATACCTTGCGCTCATACGCTCATACTGAGCGTCGTAGCCAAGAGCCTGGCGCTTGTCGGGCGGGTATGAAACGTTGTGAACTTCTAGGAAGAAGCTGGCCCCACGTATTCTATACGGCTTTGCGGTCGCGGCTGCAGTCGCTCGAACCTCTGCCAAGCGAGCACTCCACCAATCTAAAATCGTGGTGCGCGTAATGATCTTTTGAATTTTATTCCGTCGAGTGGCCGCAGCCGCGGCTTCCACCAACAGAAGCAGGTCAGAATAGATCCTCTTGGCTTGAGAGTAAGTAGGATTCGCTCCAAACTCTTCCGCGATCCTGCTCAAGAGCTGTAAGTTCTGTGATTCAATTTGCTCTAGTCCGGACCGAACATCCCAAAGCGCATTTTGAGCCCAATAGGCCAGATCGTGTCCATTGGATGAAAGCGTCTTTGGATATTTAGCCTTCAATTTCGCGGCTAATAAAGAAATCTGGCCCGCGGCGTCCCGCCGCTCAATAGGATCGAGCAGCGCGGCCAGCGTAGCATTCACAGATCGTCTCGTAACAATCCTGAAACGGGCGCAAGGTTGATGCCTATCAGCCAGGAGCGATTTTTCGACTAGCGAGGTCGGGCTATCTTTTGTTGCTCGCGCTGTCAGTTCAGTGGTGGCCCACTTCTTGTCTCGATCTGTAGTCTTGACCTGAATGTACTCGACAATTTCAAGATCATCTTGATGGAGTACCCGCGTAATATCATCGCTCGTCTCGCACTCGACCTGAACAACTCTTCGGTCGCCGATCATGTCGAGCACGAACGAGGCCGCTACGTGATCTTGATACTTAAATCCGACCCGAGCAGCGACGCCGCCAGCGTCCGAAATGTCGTCCACGGTATATATCCTGTACGCGACCAGAAGGATTTGAGGAGACGGAGCGATTTGCAATCAATCGTTGAAAGCGATTCTGCGCAAGAACTTAATGGTGCAATCGAGAAAAATACACGTAAGAACCTAGACTTAGGAGCTATTAGGGTCCGTAGTTTTACGGCGTTACACGTCCCACGCCGAGTCGCCCCGGCAGCATCCCCCGGAGGCGTATCCCATGGAGACCGCACCCAATTCCGACCGCAAGCCCACCGGGCAAGAACCTCTTCATCTGCTGTGACGGGACCGGCAACGAGCTCTCAGAAAACATCTCCAACGTCCTGAAGCTCTATCGCCGCCTGCGCAAGTCGGACAAGACGAAGCCGCGGCAGATGGGCTCTCCGATCCCGGGGATCGGCATGGTGACGCTATCCGTAAACACCCCCCATCGCCCGTTAACCGTCCATTAACCAACGCACCCTAGCCTGCGGTAATCGTCCAGCCATCATTAGCTCGAAATGCCTTCCCGGTTCGCTCCAGGAGAAGCGCCGATGTGCGTTGAGTTGTTGACGTATGCCGATCTCGGTGCCCGCCTCAATGTCTCGCGCGAGGCCGCGCGGGCACTGGCGCGGCGTCGCCGCCTGCCGCGCTCGCGGTCGGACGACGGCAAGGCGGTGGTGAGCGTCGATCTCGCCGCGCTCCGCTACACGCCCCGCCCGCGACGAGCCCGCCGAGCAGACCCTATCGGGGCCTCCCTGGCCAGGATCGAGGCCGTCAAGACCGACGTCTTCAAGGCGGAGATCGCGCGGCTCGAATCCCTCGCAGCCGCCTACAGGGCCGTGTTCGAGCGCGAGCGCGAGCGTGCCGATCGCCTCGCCGTCGAGCTGACGCAGGCGGCCGCCGAGACCAAGGCCGCCAATGCATGGGCGGCACAACTGGAAGACGAAGTGACGGCGCTGCGGAGCGATCGCCGCCCTGGCGGCTCGATCGCGGGATACGCCGCGCGTCGATTGGGACATCTGGCCGCTTCCATCGTCAAAGCAGACCGCGCGGCTTGCAGGTAGCACTCGAGACTTTCTTTAACCCCCGGCTTGCCGGAGCAATCGCGAGGGAAGAATGACTGGCAACACCGATATCCATGAAATGAAGGCCCGCATCGTCGTCTTCGGCGTCGGCGGCGCCGGCGGCAATGCCGTCAACAACATGATCACGGCCGGACTGCAAGGGGTCGAGTTCGTGGTCGCCAACACGGACGCGCAGGCGCTGGCGATGTCGAAGGCGAAGCGCCTCATCCAGCTCGGCACAAGGGTGACCGCAGGCCTCGGCGCCGGCTCGCAGCCGGAACTGGGACGCGCCGCAGCCGAAGAGGCGATCGACACGATCCGCGAGCAATTGAACGGTGCGCACATGGTGTTCGTGACGGCCGGCATGGGCGGCGGCACCGGCACCGGGGCTGCACCCATCGTCGCCAGGATCGCGCGCGAACTCGGCATCCTCACCATCGGCGTGGTCACCAAGCCGTTCTACTTCGAGGGCCAGCGCCGCATGCGCTTTGCCGAAGCCGGCATCGAGGAGCTGCTGAAGACGGTCGACACCCTCCTGATCATCCCGAACCAGAACCTGTTCCGGGTGGCCAGCGAGAAGACCACGTTCGCCGATGCCTTCGCCCTTGCCGACCAAGTGCTTTATTCGGGCGTGGCCTGCATCAGCGACCTCATCGTCAAGGAAGGCCTGATCAATCTCGATTTTGCCGACGTCCTCTCCGTCATGAAGGAGAAGGGCAAGGCCATGATGGGACGGGGCGAGGCTTCCGGCGAGAAGCGCGTGCTCGCCGCCGCCGTGGCCGCGATCTCCAATCCGCTGATCGAGAATCCCTCGATCAAGCGTGCCAGTGGCCTCATCATCTCCATCACCGGCGGCAAGGATCTGATGCTGTACGAGGTCGACGAAGCCGCGACCCGCATTCGCGACGAGGCCGACCCGGACGCCAACATCATCGTCGGTGCGTCGTTCGACGAAAGCCTCGAAGGCATCGTCCGCGTCTCGGTGGTGGCGACCGGAATCGATAATCTCGATCCGGCGCAGGCGCTACCGGTGGAAACCGCCCTCACCCAGCTCGCCGGCAGGCTGCGCAACGACGGCCGTCGCATCGCCGATCGCATCGAGCGCAGTGCCCCCCTTCCGCAAGCGGGAAGCCCGCCGCTCCGCCCGCCGCCGCACCACCCCGTGGGGCCACCGGCAAGGCCGGGTCTGGACTATGCGCGGCAGGCGGCGCTTCAGCCGCTCGATCCTTACGGCCGCGCCCCTGCGCGCAATGCACCCGACGAGGCCGTTCTCGATATCCCGGCCTTCCTGCGCCGCGCCGCCAACTGAGGGGGGCGAAGGAGGTGCGCTCCCTCTCCCGCAAGCGGGAGAGGTTCGAACGAGCCCGCGGCCAGTCGATTCGACTTAAAGCGATTCCGCTTTAGGCTAGTCCAGGGTGCGATGAGATCAGGTTCGGCCGCCCGGATCACCCTCTCCCAGCAGGGAGAGGTGGTCTAATTCTCAACGCGCTCCGAACGTCAGATATGCAGACAAGCTTTTGAGCTGCACAGCGTGCCGATGCGTCACGCTGCCGTGCTGCGCGGGCTCTCGGCGGTGTCCTTCCTGTCCGTCTCCTTGTCGCGGGACAGCCACGCCGGAAAACGAAGCAGGCGTTCGTTGGTGTCTTTCGGCAGCTCGATGGGCGGCGCTTCAACGGCCGAACTCGGCAGGTCCAGCGCTGCGTGTCCGGTTCGCACCGCATCCGCGCGCTGATCCAGTTCGCGGAGCAGGGGATCGAGCACGCTGTCGATCTCGGTCGCCACCGATACCAGGAAACTATTGAGCTCGCGCGCCTCGGGCACAACCGCCGCAGCCTGCTCGATCGCCCTCGAGAGACCATCGACGACAGGCGCAAACGCGCCGGCGGCTTGCTTGATTCGCGTCTTGATCGCTTCGACCTCACTCAAGACGCGCTCACGCTCACGCCTTTTCTTTTCTTCCGAAAGACGGGCTTCAATTTCGGCGATCTGGGCCGCCAGAGTCGCGGCTTCGGATGCGAGCGCATCTCGTCTTCCGCGCGCGCGATCGAGATCGCGGCTGAGATTGTCCACTAAGTCGTCCTTTCCGAACATGGCTTTGCTCCGTAGGACAGGCGCTTTGCCCTGTAGGACGGCCTTGGCGCGAACAGCCAGCCTCGCCACCGACCGGATGGCCGGATCGGCCGAAACAGGCATCAACCTCGGTCGCGTCACATGGGCCGACATGGTGATCCCCCCATCGCCAACATTAGGCAACCGCATGGTTAACAACAGGTTAATGTCAACAGACGATGTGGCCATGGGGCTGGGTGCCGGCGACGTTGCCTCCCCGCTGTCATCCATTTCCGCTATACTCGCCCCGGTAGCATCACCCGGAGGCGCATCCCATGGAGCACGCAGCCAGCACCGACCACAAGCCCACCGGCAAGAACCTCGTCATCTGCTGTGACGGGACCGGCAACGAGATTTCGGAGAACATCTCCAACGTCCTGAAGCTCTATCGCTGCCTGCGCAAGACGGACAAGACGTCGCCGCGGCAGCTGGTGTTTTACGATCCCGGGGTCGGCACGGTGACGCAGCCGACGACGTGGCACCGCTGGAAGGCCAATATCAACCTGGTGCTGGGGCTCGCCACCGGCTATGGGCTCGATGACAACGTGCTCTCGGCCTATTGCTTCCTGGTTCAGCATTACGCGCCGGGCGACAAGATCTATCTGTTCGGGTTTTCGCGCGGGGCCTACACGGTTCGGGTGCTGGCGGGGCTGATCCACAAGATCGGGCTGATCTCGCCGGAGCAGGCGAACCTCGCTGGGAGCGGGCTCGTCGCCTACAAGCAATATTCCGGCACCGGGCGCGGCAACGATATCGAGGACCTCAAGGATATCGCGACCGACGAGAGCGGGCCGCTGCCGAAGGATACCTTCGACCTCGCCGCCCAGTTCGCGCGCATCACCTCGACGCGCTGGCCGACCATCCACTTCATCGGCGTCTGGGACACGGTGGCGAGCGTGATCGTGCCGCGGCGCGACAATTTCTTCTTCCTGTTCAGCCTGGAGGAGCTCGCCTTCACGCTGCGCAATCCCAGCGTAAAGATCTTCCGGCAGGCGATCGCGATCGACGAGCGGCGCTGCATGTTCCGCCTGAAGCAGTATGAAGAGCCGCAGGAGTTCTGGAGCAACCGCTACGTACCCGACGAGAAGAAGGTGCCGCAGGACATCCTGCAGGTGTGGTTCGCCGGCGTGCATTGCGACGTCGGCGGCGGCTATCCGGAAGCGGAGAGCGGGCAATCCAAATATCCGCTGCTCTGGATGATCGCGGAGGCCGAGAAGGCCGGGCTGAAGTTCAACCCGCGCACGGTGAACCAGCTCGCCTGGGGCGTCCCTCGCAAGAACTCGCCGTTCAAATACGTGGAGCCCGCTTACACCGGGAAGACGGGCGAGTTGCATAATTCGATGACGGCCGCCTGGCGCGTGCTGGAGTACGTGCCGAAGCGTGCGACGTACAAGGAATGGCCGGCGCGGAAGGTCTATTTCGGCTTCTACATCCCCGATTGCGAGCCGCGCGTCATCCCCGAAGGCGCGCATGTGCATGAGAGCGTGTTGAAGCGGATGGCGGTGGAGCCGGGGTATCGGCCGGTGAACCTGCCGAAGGATTACGTGACGGTGCCCATGCCGGTGGAGCCGGGGGTGGATGTCGCGGCGGATGGGATGGAGGAGGGCGTGACGGGGTGAGGTGGCGGCGACCTCTCCGCCCGTCATTTGCTCTTGCGACGAAGCAATCCAGGGTCCCTCCGCGGAAAGATTCTGGATTGCTTCGCGGAGCCTGTCATCGGGCCGCGCTTCGCGCGGATCCGTTGGCTCGCAATGACGGTGGTGGGCAGGGTCGCGCAACGACAGGGCGGATTGACGCGAGACGTCCCACCCCGCTACCGCCGCTTTTCTGCTCTCGCCGACACTTTTCATTAAAATTCTCCCGGCAACCTTAGTCTGATCGCATCATCTCTTTTCCATCATGGGACAAACCACCCGCCGCGATACCTGCGGAATTGGAGGAGACGTGCCAATGCATCCGCGCAAGTATGTCCGTGTGAAGCCCGCCGGGCTGGTGTCGCGACAGGCCAAGATCATCACCGACCCGCGCGCGCCGGTGATCCCGTGCACGCTGATCGACTATTCGCCCGGCGGCGCCTGCGTCGATCTCGGCGGCCAGGTGAAAATTCCCGATCGTTTCGAACTGCTCCACGTCAACACCAGGAAGCGCTGCCGCATCGCCTGGAAGCGCGGCACGCGCGTGGGCGTGGTGTTCTAGGCATCTTCCTTAGCCTCCCCTGGAGGGGTCCTGGAGGGGTAAGCTACTTCCGCATCCTCGCCTTGGCGCCGGCGACGATCTGCATGGCGACGCCGGCGATCCAGCCGGCGAAGACGAGCCAGGTCCAGGCCAGGTGCGGATCGAGCCGCAGCACGATCACGGCGACCGAGACGAACGCGGTCAGCGTGGCGCAGAGCGTGCCGGCCGAGCTGAGAAATTCCGCGGCGTCGATCGCGCTGTGCGCGTCGTCGAAAGGCATTTGCGGCGTGTCGATGCCGAGATAGAAGCCGACCGCGCCCAAGGCCATCATCAGCAGCAGGAATCCCTGCGTGGTCAGCGTGGGGATCGCAGATCCCACATAGGCGCCGACGAACAGGCCGCACGCGGCTCCCGCCATCGCAAGAGCCACGCGCTCGAACACATGGGCAGTTTTGCGGATACCAAAACGCATGGCCGGCCTCCGTGAGGCGTTGAGGGGACGGAGGTTAGGCCAGTTTTGGGGGGCGTGGAAGGCGAAGGGGATTATAGCAGGCGGCTTAGCTCTCTCTCCCAGCAAGCGGGGCCGCGAGGAGCCTCGTTTGCGCTGGAGGCGAGGAAATCACCTCGCCCCGAACGTGGTCTTGCCGAACAACGCCTTTTGCGTCGAGGGCTGCGAGCGCCAATATTGCGGCGGGACCTCGACCACGCCGCCGAGCTCGGCGGCGGCGTGCCAGCCCCAGCGCGGATCGTAGAGCATGCCGCGGGCGAGCGCGACCATGTCGGCCTTGCCGGATGCGACGATCTCCTCGGCATGCTTGGCATCGCTGATCAGGCCGACGGCGATGGTGGGCAAGCCGGTCTCGCGCTTGATGCTATCGGCAAACTGCACCTGATAGCCGGGGCCGAGCGGGATCTTCTGCAGCGGCGAGACGCCGCCGGAGGAGGCATCGATCCAGTCGACGCCGCGCGCCTTCAGCGCTCTCGCAAATTCTATCGTTTGCGCCAGATCCCAGCCGCCCTCGACCCAGTCGGTCGACGACACCCGCATACCGACCGGCTTGTCAGCGGGGAACGCGGCGCGCACCGCGTCGAATACTTCGAGCGGAAAGCGCATGCGGTTGGCGAGGCTGCCGCCATATTCGTCGGTGCGCTTGTTGGAGATCGGCGAGAGGAATTGATGCAGGAGATAGCCGTGCGCGCCATGCACCTCGATGGCGTCGATGCCGAGGCGCGCGGCGCGTTTGGTGCAGTCGACGAAGGCCTCGCGAATGCGCTTCAGGCCTGCCGCATCCAGCGCCAGCGGGGCGGCCTCGCCCTCCTTGTGCGGCACCGCCGATGGCGCCACCGTCTGCCAGCCGCCATGCTCGACCGGAATCAGCTGGCCGCCCTCCCACGGCCGCGCGCTGCTGGCTTTGCGGCCGGCATGGGCGAGCTGCATCCCGATCGCCGCGGAGGAATATCTCCGCACCGAATTGAGGATCGGCCTCAAGGCGGCCTCGCAGGCATCGCTGTAGAGCCCGAGGCAGCCCGCCGTGATGCGGCCGATCGCCTCGACATGCGTCGCCTCGATGCAGAACATCGCGGCGCCCGACAGGCTGAGATTGTTGATGTGGGTGAAGTGCCAATCGGTGGCGACGCCGTCCTCGGCCGAATATTGGCACATCGGCGACACCACGATGCGGTTGTTCAAGGTGAGGCCGCGCAGCTTGATCGGGTTAAACAGGGCGCTCATGCGGGGAGTTCCGGGAGATGGAGGAACAATGCAGGGAGTGTAGTGAGCAAAGCGCGGATTGCTAGGCGCGCGGGGGAATGGCGGGCGCGACGGAATGCATTGCCGCACGATGGGAAGCTAATGCCTCCGCAATGACGAGGGGTGAGACCGCCCTACTCGACCAGCGTGAACTGCAGCAGCAGCGTCCGCTGCAGCATCGAGAAATTGTCGTCCGACACCAGGGTCAGCACGGTCTCGCCGTCGGGCGTGACATGGGCGTCGATGCCTTCCATGTTGTCGATCTCGTGGCCGAGATCGGCGGCGAACAGCGCGGGGCCGTCGACCAGCGCGCCCGGCGCGATTCCCTTCAGGGGGATCGCGCGAATGCGGATGTTGATGCCGGTGAACCAGGAGAATTTGCGTTCGAGGATCAAGAGCTCGCCGGAGGGCAGCAGCACGGCATCGCTGATGTCGTATTTCTCGGTGCGGCGGACGCTGAACTGGCCGGGCGTGGGGCCGCCGATCAGGAAGGCGACGAGATTGCCGTCGGCGTCGAGCCCGCGCTCTGAGAACGCGATCAAAGTGCCCGCGAGCGGCTGGCCCTTCGGGATGAACACAAGCGCTTCAATGCCCTTGTTGGAGGGTAGCTTGCGCAAGGCCGGCGGAACGGCGATCACCTCGCCGCGGGCACGCGTGCCGCCCTTGGCGAAATCGTAGCGCAGGATCTGGTTGACGCGCTCGAGCCCGACATAGACGAGGTTGCCGTCGCGCGCGATCGATTCCGAATCCCACCAGAGGTGCTTTTCCGTGATCGGCCGACCGTCGGCGCCGAGCAGCGGCGCGGCCTCGACGTCGGTGAGGCCGACCATCTCGCGGCCGGAATAGCGGATGGTGCCGGTGAACCAGCCGCCCTGGTCGGAGATCGCGACGAAGCGCTCGCCCTTGCCGTCGAGGAAGCGGATGCCGGACAGGCCGCCGAAGCCGCGATAGGGCGAGGTCAGCACCAGGCCGCTGCGATAATCCAGCGAGCCGAAGCGCGTGCGCGCGCGGTCGCGCGGTTCGAAATGGGGAATCGGACGCGCGTTGACCTCGATGCTGACAGGCGCGGCGACGGCGTGCTCGACCTGGAGCTCGCGTGGCTCGGTCGCCGCTTGCGCCTGCGCGAGACGCGAGAGCGCGAGAGTGGAGAATCCTGCCGCAGCAAAGCCAAGAAAGCTGCGGCGGGATGACGGCGTGCTCACGAATGCAATTTGCGTCGCGGGCGACCGGGTGCTTGCGTGGGCGCCGCGTTGGTCTCGCTGAACAGCTCGGCGAGTTTTTCGGTGATGGCGCCGCCGAGCTCCTCGGCATCCACGATCGTCACCGCGCGGCGGTAGTAGCGCGTCACGTCATGGCCGATGCCGATCGCGATCAGCTCGACCGGCGAGCGGGTCTCGATCTCCTCGATGATGTGGCGCAGATGCCGCTCGAGATAGTTGCCGGGGTTGACCGACAGGGTGGAATCGTCGACCGGCGCGCCGTCCGAGATCATCATCAGGATCTTGCGCTGCTCGGGGCGACCGAGCAGGCGCTTGTGCGCCCAGTCCAGCGCCTCGCCGTCGATGTTCTCCTTCAAGAGACCCTCGCGCATCATCAAACCGAGATTCTTGCGCGCACGGCGCCAGGGCGCATCCGCCGACTTGTAGATGATGTGGCGGAGATCGTTGAGGCGGCCGGGATTGGCCGGCTTGCCGGCGGCAAGCCAGGCTTCGCGCGATTGCCCGCCCTTCCAGGCGCGCGTGGTGAAGCCGAGAATCTCGACCTTGACGCCGCAACGCTCCAGCGTGCGCGCGAGGATGTCGGCGCAGGTGGCGGCGACCGTGATGGGGCGTCCGCGCATCGAGCCGGAATTGTCGAGCAGCAGCGTCACCACGGTGTCGCGGAACGTCGCCTCCTTCTCGTGCATGAAGGACAGCGGGTGATAGGGATCGGTGACGACGCGCGACAGCCGCGCGGGGTCGAGGATGCCCTCTTCGAGATCGAACTCCCAGGCGCGGTTCTGCTGCGCCATCAGGCGGCGCTGCAGGCGGTTGGCCAGGCGCGCGACGATGCCTTGCAGATGCGCGAGCTGCTTGTCGAGATAGGCGCGCAGCCGCTCCAGCTCGTCGTGGTCGCAGAGGTCTTCGGCGGCGATGACCTCGTCGAACTTGGGCGCGAAGGCGTGGTATTCCGGCCCGCGCGGCTCGTTCCTGCCATGCTGGTTCGGACGCGTCGCCTCGCCCGGGGTCTCGTCGTCGCCGAGCTCGCCGTCGTCGAAGGTGTCGGAGGTCGAGGCCTGCGCGCTTTCCATCGCGCTCTCGCTCATCTCCTCGCTCGTCGCCTGCGCCTGGTCGGCGCTCATCTCCTGCGCGGCGTCGGAATCGGGCGAGCCTTCGGCGCCGGACTGATCGTTGTCGCCGTCCTGGTTATCGTCGTTCTCGTCATTGTCCTCGCTGTCGGCGTTGCGCTCGTCGCCGAGCTCGAGCGCCGAGAGCAGATCGTGCACGGCATCGCCGAACCTGGTCTGGTCCTCGAGCACGCCGTCGAGCCGGTCGAGCCGCTTGCCGATCTTGTCTTCGAGAATGGGACGCCAGAGGTCGACCATCTTCTTGGCCGCCGTCGGCGGCGCCAGGCCGGTGAGGCGCTCGCGCACCAGCATCGCCAGCGCGTCCGCCAGCGGCGCGTCGGCGCGGTCGGTGATCTCGTCGAACTTGCCGCGGTGGAAATGGTCGTCGAGCATCGCGGTGAGGTTCTTGGCAACGCCCGCCATGCGGCGCGCGCCGATCGCCTCGACGCGGGCCTGCTCGACCGCCTCGAACACGCCGCGCGCCTGCGGATTGCCGGGCATCAGCTTGCGATGAACCTTGGGATCGTGACAGGCGAGCTTGAGCGCGATGGAATCGGCATGGCCGCGCACGATCGCGGCGTCGCGCCTGGTCATCTTGCGCGCCGGCTCGGGCAAGCGGGCTTTGCCCGGCGCGAGCCCAGGCCGCTCGGCCGCGAAGGAGATGTCGAGCTCGGGCGTCTTGGCGATCGCCTTGAGGCAGGAGGCGACCGAGCGCTTGAACGGCTCGGTCGGCGCTTCCTTGTTGTTGCGGAATTTGGAGTTGGAGGTGGTCATCTCGCCCTGTCCGTCGTCCCGAAGGGCGGGACGACATCTCAAACCTCAGCTGAGCGCGACGTTTACCGCCGATTCCGGCAGCTCCGCATTGAAGCAGCGCTGGTAGAACTCGGCGACCAGGGGGCGTTCGAGCTCGTCGCACTTGTTGAGGAAGGTGACGCGGAACGCAAAGCCGATATCGCCGAAGATGTCGGAGTTTTCCGCCCAGGTGATCACCGTGCGCGGGCTCATCACCGTCGACAGGTCGCCATTGGCGAAGGCGTTGCGGGTGAGGTCGGCAAGGCGCACCATCTTGTTGACGATGTCGCGGCCCTCCTGGGTGCGATAATGCTTGGCCTTGGCCAGCACGATCTCCACTTCTTCGTCATGGCTGAGATAGTTCAGCGTGGTGACGATCGACCAGCGGTCCATCTGGCCCTGGTTGATCTGCTGGGTGCCGTGATAGAGGCCCGAGGTGTCGCCGAGGCCGACCGTATTCGCCGTGGCGAACAGTCGGAATGCCGGGTGCGGCTTGATCACCTTGTTCTGGTCCAAGAGCGTCAGGCGGCCCGAGACTTCCAGCACGCGCTGGATCACGAACATCACGTCGGGACGGCCGGCGTCGTATTCGTCGAACACCAGCGCGACGTTGTTCTGCAGCGCCCAAGGCAGGATGCCGTCGCGGAATTCGGTGACCTGCTTGCCGTCGCGGACCACGATGGAGTCCTTGCCGACGAGGTCGATGCGGCTGATGTGGCTGTCGAGGTTGACGCGCACGCAGGGCCAGTTCAGGCGGGCGGCGACCTGCTCGATATGGGTGGATTTGCCGGTGCCGTGATAGCCCGTCACCATCACGCGGCGGTTCTTGGCGAATCCGGCGAGAATGGCGAGCGTGGTGGCGCGGTCGAAGCGGTAGTCGGAATCGACTTCGGGCACATGAGGATCGACTTCGGAATAGGCAGGGACTTCGAGATCACTATCGATCCCGAACACCTGGCGCACCGACACTTTCATGTCGGGCAGACCGGAAACTTCCTCAACTTTGGACAGGGCGGCGGTCGTCATCAATCCTCCGAGGTCCCGGGCGGTCCCGAAACCGGTTATTCGCACGTTGGCTGCGGCTGGGTGCTGGACAGCAACCTATCAGAGACACGGGACGGGCAGAAGCCCGCCCTCCAATCAAAGTTCCATTGTCTTTTCATTTAGATAGGCAAGGAACGCAGATTTTGGAGGGCTGCGTTGCGAATCACGCCCGCATTTCGCACCCGGGAGGAACGGCCCAACCTATGCGAATGGCAAATTTCGCCGGTTCTCCTTATGTAGGGTCCACCGCCCCGCGCGCCAGCCCGCCACAGAGACGACGTGACGTCCTTCCTCGATCCTCTCATCTCCTTCGTCTCGGCCCATGCGTGGCTGGGCTATCTGACCCTGTTCCTGGCGGCGCTGCTCGAAGCCGTTCCGGTGGTTGGATCGGTGATCCCCGGCTCGACCATCATCCTGGCGCTGAGCGCCCTCGTGCCGGGCGGCGAGCTGCAGCTGCCGTGGGTGCTGCTGGCGGCGGCGCTTGGCGCGGTGTTGGGTGACGGGTCGGCCTATTGGATCGGGCACCGGCGGCAACGCGAGATCCTCAACACCTGGCCGCTGACCAATTATCCGCGCGTGGTCGCGGAGAGCGAAAGCTTCTTCAACCGCTTCGGCACCTGGGCCGTGTTCTTCGCCCGCTTCGTGCCGCCGATCCGCGCCTTCGTGCCCGTGACCGCCGGCGCGCTGGGCATGGCCCCCACGAAATTCTACGCAGTGAACGTTCCCGCGATCCTGCTCTGGGCGCCGGCGCATGTGCTGCCGGGCGTGCTCGCGGTGTCGGCCTTCCACCAATATTTCGGGGTGCCGCACGCGGGGCATCCGTTCAAGCATGTCTGGATTCTAACCGTCGTTGGGGTTGCAATCATTGTCGGCGCTGCAATCTGGACCATCCGCCGCCGGCACGGCAGCGCAGTCGCGGAAGCCAAACCACGGGCCTGATGGCGCGATGCCCGGCGTCCGCTCGCGGCCGCGACCTTGCTCCTCTCGAGCACGACTGCCGAATAGCTGAGGACCGTGGGCCGGACAGCACGCCGCACAAGAGGCGGGCAAACAGAGCTTTCCGCTGCCCAAATTGCGATCCGCTACGGCTCCGCGATGCGCAAATGTTCGTCAGCGAAACACGTTGTCGATTAATTGCTTCACGGCGCATCGCCTTCGGATGACCCTCCTGCAATCACAGGCTGGCCGTTGCGGCCGCCGACATGACCGGAGGTGGTTGCATGCGCGCGAAAACAGCTCTTCGCATGATCTCGTTTGCGATCTCGGCCTGTGCGGGCATCTTGAATCCGGCTTGCCAGGCCGCGGCCGAGGAGGTGCTGAAGGCACGGCTTGCGCAGAACCTCGCACCGATCTCGGCCCTCGCGATCGTCGCCAAGGCGAACGGCCTCTTCGGCAAGCAGGGACTCGATATCTCGGTCTCGAATTTCACCAGCGGAAAACAGTGTCTCGACACGGTGATGGGAGGAGGTGCGGACATCGCGACGACCGCCGAAGCTCCGGTCACGGCGGCCGCGATGGCGCAGCAGCCGATCGCCTTCGTCGCCGGCATGGAGTACTCGGATCTGAAGACGATGACGGCGGCGGCCGCCGCAATCAGGACCAAAGCGGATCTGCGCGGCAAACGCATCGGCTTCACGGCCGGCACAGGGAGCGAGGTCTACACTTCGGCTCTGCTGAAGGCGGCGGGATTGACCGCCAAGGATGTCACGCTCGTCAACCTTCGCCCCCAAGAGATGCTTCCCGCTCTGGCGGCGGGGAGCATCGACGCGTTCGACACCTGGGAGCCGCACCTGGCGAATGCAAAGAAGGCGCTCGGCGAGGGCGCCGTCCTGCTCGATACCAAGGGGCTCTACTCGGAGACCTTCAACATCGTCGTGACGCGGCCCTATCTGGAGGCAAACCCGGCAATCGTCAGCAAATTCCTGGCGGCTCTCATTGAAGCGGAAGGCTGGATGAAGTCCCATCCGGACGAAGCGATCGACATTGTCGCCGCCGCAAGTGGCATGAAGCGCGACGAGCTGGCGCCGATCTGGTCGGATTACGTCTATCGCGTGCGCCTCGACGACAAGCTGCTCGAGACGCTGAAGACGCACGCGGCCTGGCGGCTCGAGACCGGCAATCACCCGCCGGGGGCGGGGATGCCTGATTTCTCGAAGGTCATTGTGGCGGCGCCGCTGAAGGCGCTTGATCCCGCACGTGTGACACTGTCGGCCAATCCATGAGCACCGGCGGGCACAACCGCGCGACGGCGGCCGGACGTCTGAGCATGCATCTCGGCGCGCTTTCCGTGCCAGCCTTCGTCGGCGTCTGGGAATTGATCGCGCGCTCCCGGATCGTCAACGCGGTGCTGTTCCCGCCGCCGTCGACGGTCGCTGTCGCCATCCTTGACTGGATCCACAGCGGGCAGTTTGTCGGCGACCTTTCCGCGAGCCTATTCCGCGTCACCATGGGCTTCCTGATCGGGACGACGGGTGGCATCATGCTCGGCGTGCTGACGGGCCGGTTCCGGCTGGTCTCGAGCCTGCTCTCGCCGCTGTTTCATATCCTCCGCCCGATCCCCCCGATCGCCTTCGTGCCGATCGTGATCCTCTGGTTCGGCTTGTCCGAGGCCGGCAAGCTCTTTCTGGTCGTCTGGGGCGTGTTCTTCACCGTATGGCTCGCGACCCATATCGGCGTTCAGAAGGTCGATCGCGGCCTCATTCGCGCCGCGCTGATGCTCGGCACGCCACGTCGGCAGATGCTCACGGAGATCGTCCTGCTGGGGGCGCTTCCCTACATCGTTGTCGGTCTGCGCACCGCCGTCAGCATCTCCTTTTACACGCTCGTCGCCGCCGAGCTGGCGGGTGCGTTCGCCGGCATCGTCTACCGGATCGAGATTGCGCAACAGAACATGCAGACCGGACAGGTCATGGGAGGGCTGGCGGCGCTCGGACTGCTCTCCTTCGTTGCCGATCGGTCCTTCGCGGCCATTGCCGAGCGCGCCGTGTGGTGGCGATGATGCACACCCCGCTTCGCCCGACATCACCGCTCCGGCTCGTGGATGCTCAGCCGGAGCCTTCATCGACGGCGCCGGAAGCAATCATCCGGGTCGAGGATTTGAGCATCGTGTTCGATGTGCCGCGCGGCGAGGTCATTGCCGTGGACCGGGTGTCCCTGGCCGTGATGCCGGGTGAATTCGTCTCGCTGGTTGGTCCGTCGGGCTGCGGCAAGTCTACGCTCTTGAACGCGATGGCGGGCCTCGAACGGCCGTTCGAAGGCGAGATCACGGTCGCCGGCAAGCCGATGCTGGCACCTCGACCGGATATCGGGATGGTCTTTCAGCAGCCGCATCTGTTCCCCTGGAAATCGGTACGCCGTAACATCGCTCACGGACCGCGCGCGCTCGGCAAGTCCAAAACGGAGGCGATTCGGATCGCCGACGACCTGATCGACGTGATCGGGCTGACAAAATTCGCCAGCGCCTATCCGCATACGCTTTCAGGCGGCATGCAGCAGCGGGTGGCGATTGCTCGCGCCCTCGCGAACCAGCCGCGTGTGCTGCTCATGGACGAACCCTTCGGTGCGTTGGACGCGCAGACCCGGGCCGTGATGCAGGACAACCTGCTCGAGCTGCGCGACCGGATCAACGCCACGATCGTTTTCGTCACGCATGACATCGACGAAGCCATTCTCCTGTCGGATCGCGTGCTGATCATGAGCGCCGGCCCGGGCCGCATCCTGCGGGATCTTTCGGTGGCCCTGCCGCGCCCGCGCTCCAGCGCTATCCTGACCGACCCAGCCTATCTCGCGCTCAAGCGGGATTGCCTTGACCTGATCCGGACCGAAGGCCGCAAGGCGTTCGAGCAAATGGAAGCGGTGACCTGAAGCGCGATGAGCTCGCTTCAATTTAGCCGCAGCGAGGGCTGGCATAGCTCTTGAATGGATCTGCTTCAGCTACGATGGAGCGGGCAGATGTCAGCGGCAACTCTCAAGGCGACGGCCGGGATCATGCTGACGGAGTCGGATGCTCTGGTCAGATCGCTGCCAGGCTTGCTCGACCATCTGAGCGAGGCTGACCGGCGCCGTGTGCTGGCAATCGGTCGCCACCAGGTTCTGGACAGCGGCAAGCATATCTGGCGGCAGGGAGAGACCCAGAACGGCATATATCTGATCGAGTCCGGCCGGATCCGCAGCTATTACGCAGCACCTTCGGGGCGTGAGGTGACGCTCGCCTACTGGTTCGGCGGCAATTTCGTCGGCGGGCCCGACCTCTTCGGCTCCGGAGCGCATATGTGGTCTTCGGTTGCGATCGAGCGCAGCCGGCTCCTCTTTCTGCCTGGCCCCGCGCTGCGCGAGCTTGCGCTTCAGTCGGCGACCATCGCGGTAGCGCTGCTGGATGCGCTGGCCTTCAAGGCAAGGTGTTACTCGGCCATGGCGCAAATGCTCGGCACACGATCGGTGACCGAGCGGTTGCAGCGTCTACTGATCTTTCTCTCGAATATCTACGGCTCGCAGCACGGCCGCGAGATCGTGCTCGGCATTCCCTTCACCCATGGCGATCTCGCCAACCTGATCGGAGCGACACGACAATGGGTGACGGTGCAGCTCTCTCGCATGCAGGCGAGAGGCATCATCCGCTACGACAGAGGTCTGATCGTCATTCTGAATTTGCGCGCGCTCGACCTCGAGATCGTCTAACCGACGCCGCGCGAATAGACGTTCAGTCCGAACAGAGCGCCGTCATTGTCCGGCTGCCATCGCGAGGCGAAGTCCAGGAGGGCGTGGTCGTGCCATGCGGGTGCCAGCAGAGTGACGCCCATCGGCATCCCGCTGGTGAGCGTCGCATTGGGAAGCGCCACCGCACACAGATCCAGAAGATTGACGGAATAGGAGTAGTGACCAAGACGCGTATTGAGCGTGACGGGGTCTTCCAGCATGTCCGCAATGGTGAAGGGCCGCGGCGCTGTCGGCACGACCAGGACGTCGATCTGCTTGAAGAGGAGCTGGACCTGTCGGCGCAACTTCAGGAGACGATGTTGCGCCGCGAATGCGTCAGCCGCTGAAAATTGCGCCGCAGAATGCAGGACTTTGCGCGTGACCTCCAGCAGATCGCCATGATCGACGTCAAAGAGCTTGCTGATCGCCGCGTAGCGTTCGGCGATCCACGGTCCCGAGAACAGCATTTCGCCGGCCTCGGCGAAAGGCGTGAAGTCGATCTCGAGGGCCTCGCCTCCCAGTCCCACCAGTCTCCCGCAAGCCTGCTCGTAAAGCGCGTCGCATTCAGGCAACCCGAATGAATTGAGCTGAGAGGCGGAAATGCGCCCGAAGCGAAATTCCTGGGGAACAGCGGATGACCGGCCGCGCGCTTCGCGGCTGTAGGGATCCGCCTCGTCGAAGCCCTCGATGAGCTCCAGCAACAATTTGCCCTCGGTGACGGAGTTGCAGAAGATCGACGGACAATCGAGCGTGGGGCAGTTCGGAACGAGCCCGCGGGATGAGACAAGCCCGACCGTCGGCTTGATCCCGATGATGCCGTTGAAACCTGCCGGCACCCGGCCTGAGCCGCCGGTGTCGGTGCCGAGTGAGAAGGCAACGTGACCGGCCGCCACGGCGACGGCCGAGCCCGAGCTCGATCCGCCCGCGACATAGCGATCATCGGCGGCGCTTGGGCAGGCGCCGTGAGGTGACCGGGCGCCGGATAGCCCGGTTGCGAACTGATCCAGATTGGTCTTGCCGAGACAGATTGCGCCCGCCGCGACGAGGTGCTCGACGCACTGAGCCGATCGCTCCGCAACATAGGCGAAGGACGGACAGGCCGCCGAGGTCGGCATGCCCGCCACGTCGATGTTGTCCTTCACGCCGAAAGGCACACCGAGCAGAGGAAGCAGTTCGCCCTGCGCGCTGCGCCGCGCGAGAGCCTCGGCCTCCGCCAGCGCCTCTTCCTTTGGCCTCACATGGATCCAGCAATTGCGGTGTTGGTCACGATCGATGCGCTCATATGCCGTCGCGAGGACCGAACTGAGTTCGGCCGAGGTACGAAGCGGGCGACTGCGGCGAGTTAGGGCGGCGGCTTGCGACACAAATGGCTCCCGGGGAGATCGAAGGTGCCGCAAGCCTGCCCGGAGGTAGACCGGACGGAAAGCAATTAAGCGCTTCTGCTGCCGCCGTGAACCGGACCGCAAGTGGAGCGATCACGAACTCCCCGCCCGTCTCCCTGGCGCCGGCCCGACGTAGCGCGCCCTGGGCCGGATCAGCTTGCCGAACTGCAATTGCTCGCTGGCATGGGCGATCCAGCCGACACTTCGGGCCATCGCAAACAGTGCGAGCTCGCTGCCCGCCGGCAGGCGCAGGGCGTGCACGAGGACTGCGAGCGCATAGTCGATGTTGACGAACTCGCCGGTCGCTTCGGCGATCCGCTCGGGCACCTCGCGGGTGAATTTGCGCGGCGCGCCGGCGCGCGACAAGGCATTCAGCAGCGATTGCGCGCGGGGATCGCCGCGCTTGTAGACGCCATGGCCGAAACCCGCGAAACGCTCGCCGAGCGCGACGCGCTCGCGAACCATCGGCTCGACGTCGCGGTCGACCAGCGTCTTGACCAGCTGCGAAGCCAGCACGCCGGCCCCGCCGTGCTTCGGCCCTTTCAACGCGGCGAGTCCGGCGATGACGGAGTCGTAGAGATTGAGGCCGGTCGACGCGGCGCAGCGCGCGGTGAAGGTCGAGGCGTTCAGCTCATGATCGGCGAGCAGCACCAGCGCGCGGCGGATCAGGTCGGGCGCGTGCTTGTTGTCCGCCGCCCAGGCGCGCGCGACCTGCTGATGCAGCGGCTCGGCCGACGGCTCGGCGTTGAGCATGGTCGCAACCAGCAGGCGGACAATGCGCGCGCCGACCATGGCGCGGCCGTCGGGCGCTCGGGTGAAGGCGCGCGGATCGGCGCTGGCGGCGAGCGCGAGCACCGCGATGGCGCGGTCGATCGGCGCGGCGCGGTGCGCAGCCGCTGCGATCGTGCGCATCTCCTCGGACATCTCGGGCTGATTGTCCGGATCGAACGGATCGACGCCGGAGACGTCCCAGAGCAGCGTCGCGGTGTGCTCGAGCGTGTCGCTCTCGGAAAGATCGACGCAATTGACGCCGCGATAGATCGCGCCCTCCTCCGTGATGGTCGAAATCTCGGTGTCCATCACCGGCAGGTCGGCATCGAAGCTGCGCAGGCCGCGCGGTTCCGGCGACGGCACCCGGCGCTCTTTCAACGCGCGGACGTCCTCGGCGCGGTAGCGGTTCTTGCGCGAATCCGGCGTCGGCTCGGAGCGGATCAGGCCGCGGCTGACATAGGCATAAAGGGTGGCCGGGGAGATCGCGAGCTCGGCAGCGGCTTCCCGAGCGGACAGGTACAGCTCCGGAGAATTTTTCATATTGATTTATGTAATCAAGATTGATCAATCTGTCGAGAGGCCCGACCTTTCCAGTCGTGAAAGGAGACAGGCCATGAACATCCACCTCACCAAAAGCCAGATCGGGCTGGACGGCGTTCCCGCGGCTGAGACCGTGCTGAGCCACGTCGATGGCGAGCGCGGCGAGTTGATCATCGCCGGCGAGCATGTCGGGCGCCTCGCCGCCGAATCGAGCTTCGAGGGCGTCACCGCCCGACTCTGGAATGGCGCGAGCGGGACCAGCCGCAGCGAAGCCAATGTGCGGGCGAGCCTGGGCGCGGCGCGCGAGCGCGCCTTCGCGCGGCTGGACGAGTTGCTGCCGGCGACGCGCGGCATGGGCATTATCGACGGGTTCCGCGCAGCGGTCGCCGGGCTTCGCGCGGAGCACGGCCTGGAACATGAGGCGACCATCGTCGGCGCATTTCCGGTGATCGCGGGCGCGCTGGTCCGGCGCGCCAAGGGACTATCGCCGGTCGCGCCGAATCCGAACGCGAGCCATGCCGCCGACACGCTGCGCATGCTGCACGGACGCACCCCTGCGGCGCGCGAGGTCACCGCGCTCGATGCCTATCTCGTTACCGCCAGCGATCACGGCATGAACGCCTCGACCTTCACCGCGCGCGTGGTGGCCTCGACGCAAGCCGACCTGTTTGCCGCAGTGACCGCCGGCTATTGCGCGCTCACGGGTCCGCTGCATGGCGGCGCGCCGGAACCGGTGCTGGAAATGCTCGACGCGATCGGCTCGCGCGAGCGCATCCAGCCGTGGGTGGATGCGGCGCTGGCGCGTGGCGAGCGGATGATGGGATTTGGCCACCGCGTCTACCGCGTGCGCGATCCGCGCGCCGACGTGCTGAAGGCCGCGGTCGAGGCGCTCGCATCCAACGGCACCGACCTGCCGTTCGCCGGCGAGGTCGAGGCCTATATTCGGCAAGCGCTGCGCAAGAAGAATCCGGATCGGCCGCTGGAGACGAATGTCGAGTTCTTCACCGCGATCCTGCTCGATGCGCTGGCGATTCCACGGCAGGCGTTCACGCCGATCTTCGCGGTGGCACGCAGCGCAGGCTGGACCGCGCATGCGCGCGAGCAGCAGCGGACCGGGCGATTGATCCGGCCGAGCTCGTCTTATGTCGGGGCGATGCCGGAGGCGTGACGAAGTAGCCCCGCATGGAGCGGCAAGCGTAATCCTGGAAAGTCGTGGTTGTGAGAGAAGGTCCCGGATTACGCTTGGGGAGGAAAGGAAGCTGCGAGGCCCTACGCCTCCCGTACCACCGTCTTCAGATAGTTGTACGCCTTGATGATCTCGATCAGACGGTCTTCGGTGGAGCGGTCGCCGCCATTGACGTCCGGATGATGCTGCTTGACCAGCGCCTTGTACTTGCTCTTGACGTCGGCGAGCGTGGCGTCGGCGCCGAGGCCCATGACCTGAAGCGCCTTGCGCTCGGCGTTCATCACCTTGCGCGTCTCGGCCTTGGGCGCAGCTTCCGGGCCGCCGCGCCAGCTGGCGCGGCCGTTGATCTCTGAGAACATGCTGAACGGGTCGAAGGCGCCATCGATCTCGGCTTCCGATCCCTTCTTGCCGCCATTGGCACCCATCTTCCAGGTCGGACGATGGCCGGTCAGCGCATCCTTCTGGTAGCGCGCGACGGCCTCGGCATTCATGCCGGAGAAGAAATTGTAGTTCTGGTTGTATTCGCGCACGTGGTCCAGGCAGAAGTGCCAGTACTCGCGCTGGTTCTCGCGTCCCTTCGGCGCGCGATGGCTGCCCTTGTTCTGACAGCCGGCCCATTCGCAGGCGACCACGGTCTCGCGCGGCTTCGCTTCCGGTTTCGCGCCTCTCGGCTTGACGCGGATGGAGTCGAAGAACTTTGATGAATCGATCGGCATGGCTGACTTTGACTACGCAATGCACAAACCTTCAAGTCTTGACATTGCAATTCGCTGAGCACCCGGTCGCAGTGACCTCGGACGTCCGGGTATTGACGGGGTGCGATCGCACACCTTAATGGCACAGATGGCTATGAAAGACACTATCAGCAACAAGTTGCAGGAAGCTTTCACGCCTGAAAGCCTGCAAGTCGTCGACGAGTCACATCTGCATGAAGGCCACGCCGGCCATCGGCCGGGCGGTGAGACGCACTTCCGTGTGTATATCGTGTCTGCCGCCTTCAAAGGGAAGAGCCGGGTCGACCGCCATCGCATGATAAATTCGGCGCTGGCCGCGGAACTCTCCGGCGGCGTGCACGCGCTCGCGATCCATGCGCAGGCGCCGGGGGAAGGGTGACTGCCGCAAATTCCGCTGTCATGCCCCGCGCAGGCGGGGCTCCAGTACTCCGCCGCACTAGTTAGGTCCGCCGCGGAGTACTGGATCGTCCGCCTGCGCGGACGACGACAGCGGTGGGGAGACTAAAACGACGTCCCCGCCCTTCTCGGCTTTGCCTCTTCCAGCTCGGCCTCGCGCGGCACCGGCGAAATGCGCAGCGCGGTGATGCGGTTGCGCTCGCGGCGGAGGACGCGGAAGCGGAAGCCGTGGAAGGTGAAGCTCTGGCCGCGGTCGGGGATCGAGCGCGCCTCGTGAATGACGAGGCCGGCCACCGTCGTCGCCTCTTCATCGGGCAGGTGCCAGTCCATGGCGCGGTTGAGATCGCGGATCGGCACCGAGCCGTCGACCACGACGGAGCCGTCCGGCTGGGCGCGCACGCCCGCCACCACGACGTCGTGCTCGTCGGAGATGTCGCCGACGATTTCCTCCAGGATGTCTTCCAGCGTCACAAGGCCTTCGACCTCGCCATACTCGTCGACGACGAGCGCGAAATGGGTTTTCCGCCGGCGGAACGCTTTCAGCTGTTCGGAGACCGGACGCATCTCCGGTACGAACCAGGGCGGCAGCGCGATGGTGGAGACGTCGATGCGTGAGGTGTCGCCGTCGGAGGCGCGGATCGCGCGCAGCAAATCCTTGGCGTGCAGCACGCCGATGATGTTCTCCGGCTTCTCGCGCCAGAGCGGAATGCGGGTGTATTCGGTCGCCAGCACCTCGCGCACCAGCTCTTCCGGCGGCAGATCGGCGTTGATCATCATCATCTCGGTGCGATGGATCATGACGTCGGACACCTGGAGCTCACGCAGGTCCAAGAGGCCGCCGAGCATGTCGCGGTCCTGCTTCTCGAACTTGCCCTCGTGGTGCAACAGATCGACCGCGCCGCGCAAGCGTTCGGTCGGAGACAGAATGGCCTGATGCTCGCCGGCCAAGCCAAACAGCCGCATCAGCAGGCGTACGATGACCTCGACCACTCTGAGCAGCGGGCCCAGCACGTACATCGTCAGCCGCATCGGCCGCGCCACCGCGAGCGCGATGCGGTCAGGCGCGTTGATCGCGATGGTTTTGGGCAGCACCTCGGCGAAGATCACCACCAGCGCGGTCATCACGCCGGTGGCATAGAGCACCCCGACATCGCCGAACCACGATGTGAAGATGCCGGTTGCGAGCGCGGATGCACCGATATTGGCGATGTTGTTGCCGAGCAACAGTGCGCCGATCAGGCGCTCGCGCATGTCGAGCAGGTCCGAGACGACGTCGGCGTCGCGATTACCCTGCTTGGAAAGCCTGAGCATGCTGGCGCGCGAGGCGCCGGTCAGCGCGGTCTCGCTCGCGGCGAAGAACGCCGAGATCAAGAGGCAGAGGACGACGATGGTGAATCCGAGCCAGTCCATGCACCACTCTAGCTACTTTTGACGCGTTTTCCTGACGCGAGCCGGTATCCACTTCGCTCGAAAACGCGTTGGCGAAACAAAGCTCCGCCGCGCATCAGGCCTTCTGCGCGAGCTTCTCCTTCAGGAAGTCGCGCACCGGCGCCGGCTCGACGTCCTTCGCGATCACGGCGCGGCCCACGGCCTCCAGCAGGATGAAAGTGAGCTTGCCGCGCTTGACCTTCTTGTCCTGCGCCATCAGCGTCATCAGCGCGTCGGCATCGGCAAGCCCTTCCTGCGCGAAGCCCGCGATGTCCTGCAAGCGCGTCGGCAAGCCCGCTTCAATCAGGTGCCGTTCGACGCGTGCCGCATCGGATTCGCCGATCATGCCGAGCTTCGCCGAGAACTGGGCCGCCAGCGTCATGCCGATGGCGACGCCCTCGCCGTGGAACAGGCGGTCGGAGAAGCCGGTTGCGGCTTCCAGCGCGTGACCGAAGGTGTGGCCGAGATTGAGCAGCGCGCGCTCGCCGGTCTCGCGCTCGTCGCGCGAGACGACGCCGGCCTTGGCACGGCAGGAGGTCGCGATCGCATGCTCGCGCGCGGAGCCGCCCTTGAAGATGTCGCAATGGTTCTTCTCCAGCCAGGTGAAGAAGGCCTCGTCGCCGAGCACGCCATATTTGGCCACCTCGGCATAGCCGGCGCGGAACTGACGCGGCGACAGCGTGTCGAGCACGGCGGTGTCGGCGATAACAAGCACCGGCTGATGGAAGGCGCCGAGCAAATTCTTGCCCTGCGGCGAGTTGATGCCGGTCTTGCCGCCGACGGAGGAATCGACCTGCGCCAGCAGCGAGGTCGGCACCTGCACGAAATCGACGCCGCGGCGCAGGATCGCCGCGGCAAAGCCGGCGAGATCGCCGACCACGCCGCCGCCGAGCGCGATGACGAGATCGTTGCGCTCGATTCGAGCGGCGATCAGGGCTTCGCTGACCTTTTCCAGGCCCGCATAGGTCTTGGAGATTTCGCCTTCCTCGACGACGATACGCGAGGTCGGGATGCCGGCGGCCGCGAGCGAGGCCTCGGTCGGCTCGAGCCAGTATTTCGCGACGGTGCGGTCGGTGACAACAGCGGTACGTACGCCCGGCCGCAAGGCTGCGACCCTCTCGCCGAGCGACGACAGCACGCCGCGGCCGATGACGATGTCATAGGCGCGATTTTCCAGCGCGACGCCGACTTTGACGGGATCGGAATGTTTCATCGGCGCGGTCATCGTGCGGCACTCGCAACGTCGGCAGGTGGTTGGGCGGCCTGTCCGCCGCACAGATGGGCGTGCAGCGCCGCGATGCATTCCTCGACGATTCTGTCGTGCGGCACGTCGCGCGAGGCGATCGTGAGGTCGGCATTGGCATAGACCGGCTCGCGCTCGGTGAGGAGGCGCGTCACGGTTCCTTCGGGGTCCGCGGTCTGAAGCAGCGGACGGTCGGCACGACGGCGCACGCGGCGCATGATGACGTCGTGATCCGCCCTGAGCCAGATCGAGATCGCTTTCGCCGCGATGCGCGCACGCGTATCCTCGCGCATGAAGGCGCCGCCGCCGGTCGCCAGCACCACGGGACCGCCGTCGAGCAGGCGCGCGATCACACGGGCTTCGCCATCGCGGAAATGCTGCTCGCCATGGCGCTCGAAGATTTCCGGTATGGTCATGCCGGCCGCCGCCTCGATCTCGGTGTCGGCATCGACGAAGGGCAGCTTGAGCCTGAGAGCCATGCGCCGGCCGATGGTGGATTTGCCCGCTCCCATCATGCCGACGAGCACGATCGAGCGCACACCGAGCGCCGACAGGATGTCGGCCTCAGGCGAAGCAGGAAGCGGCAACGCGGCGTCGGACATTGTCTCGCTCGATTGGATCTGGCTCGAACCGCCGCCAGATGCGGCATGGTTTGGCCACCTATACGACCCCATGGGGGCCCTCGCCAGAGGACTCTTGCCACGAAACGGCGAACATGTTGGATGATTTCATTGGTTAATTTGGCTGCCTGGACCCCTACCCGAGACCTCAGAACGATGCCGAGCTTGTTCCGCTTCCTGACGGTCGTCGCCGTGATCGCCGGCATCGTCTATGGCGTGGTCTTCGCGCTGGCGAATTTCGTCACTCCGAAGCCGCGGGAAATGACGGTGACGATCCCGCCGGATAAGTTTCTCAAGAAATAGGAGCTAGCCTCCAGGGCATGCCTACCCAGCCCTCAGACGCCAAGCTCACCGGCCTGTTCCTCGACATGCTCGCGGCGGAACAGGGCGCCGGGCCCAATACGCTCGACGCATATCGCCGCGACCTCACTGATTTCTCGGAATTTCTGGACCGGGTCGGCCATACATTCGCGGACGCGGAGACGCAGGTCCTGCGCGACTACCTCGCCGATCTCGACACCCGCGGCTTCAAATCCACCAGCGTCGCCCGGCGGCTGTCGGCGATGCGGCATCTCTATCGTTTCCTGCTGAACGAGCGCATCCGCGCCGACGATCCCGCCGCCATCCTGTCCGGCCCGAAGCGCGGCCGCGGCCTGCCAAAAGTGCTGTCGATCGCGGACGTCGACCGCATGCTCAGCCGCGCCAAGGAATTGAGCGAGGCGGAGGATGCCTCGCCCTCGAAGCGGCTGCGCGCTTTGCGGCTCTATTGCCTGCTCGAGGTGCTCTACGCCACGGGCCTGCGCGTTTCCGAGCTGGTGGCGCTGCCGCGCTCGGCGGCCAAGCGCGATGCGCGCATGATCGTGGTGCGCGGCAAGGGCAACAAGGAACGCCTGGTGCCGCTCAACGAGGCCTCGCGGCAGGCGATGGCGGATTATCTCGCCGCGACGGACGCGGCAAAGACGGAAAAGAAAAACAGCGTGGCCGCCTCGAAATGGCTGTTCCCCTCCTTCGGCGAGAGCGGACATCTGACGCGGCAGCATTTCGCCCGCGACCTCAAGGAGCTCGCAATCGCCTCCGGGCTTCAGGCCCGCCTGGTCTCCCCGCACGTGCTGCGCCACGCCTTTGCCAGCCACCTGCTGCACAACGGCGCGGATCTGCGCATCGTCCAGACCCTGCTCGGCCACACCGACATCTCCACGACCCAGATCTACACCCACGTGGTCGAGGAGCGGCTGAAGAGCCTGGTGCGCGACCTGCACCCGCTGGCGGAGAAGTGACGCACCGTAGATGGGGTAACGGGCATCCCAGGAAACCGCCTTGACTTCGACCACATCTCCGCAGAAAGAGCCGTGGCCTCACGCATGATTTGGCCGGCTGCCACGAGCACACAAGTCAAACCATTGAAGACGCTACACTTCTGTCCGTGACCCTAACCTCGCTTCGCTTCTTTAGCCCCGTCCCCTTATATTGAGTTGATGCAAGACCAGATGCGCAGCTATCTCGACTTCGAAAAGCCGGTCGCCGAGCTCGACTCCAAGGTCGACGAATTGCGCGCGCTCGCTGCCTCCGGCACCGACATCAGCGACGAGATCGGCCGGATCGAGGACAAGGCGGCGCAGGCGCTGGCCGACCTCTACACGAACCTGACGCCGTGGCAGAAGACGCTGGTTGCGCGGCATCCGCAGCGGCCGCATTTCAACGATTTCATCAAGGGCCTGATCACCGAATTCACCCCGCTCGCCGGTGACCGCAAGTTCGGCGAGGACGAGGCGCTGGTCGCCGGCTTCGGCCGCTTCCGCGGCGAGCCGATCTGCGTGATGGGCCAGGAAAAGGGCGATTCCACCGAGAGCCGGATCCGGCACAATTTCGGCATGGCGCGGCCCGAGGGCTATCGTAAATGCGTGCGGCTGATGGAGTTGGCCGAGCGGTTCGGCCTGCCGGTGCTGTCGCTCGCCGATTCCGCCGGCGCTTATCCCGGCATTGGCGCCGAGGAGCGCGGCCAGGCCGAGGCGATCGCGCGCTCGACCGACGCGTGCCTGGCGCTGACCGTGCCGAACGTGGCCCTCATCACCGGCGAGGGCATGTCGGGCGGCGCCATTGCCATCACCACCGCCAACAGGGTGCTGATGCTGGAGCACGCGATCTACAGCGTGATCTCGCCGGAGGCGGCCTCCTCCATCCTGTGGCGCGACGGCACCAAGGCGCAGGAAGCCGCCAACAACATGAAGATCACCGCCCAGGACATGCTCCGCTTCGGGGTGATCGATCAGATCCTGAAGGAGCCCGTCGGCGGCGCCCATCGCGACCCCGCCGCCATGATCGCCACCACAGGCGAGGCCATCGCGAAGGCCTTTGACGAGCTCCGGGGCCTGGACGGGGATGCGATCCGCAAGCAGCGGCGGCAGAAATTCCTCGATATCGGCCGGAAACTGGGCTGATTCGTCTCGATTTGGTGTCCCGGACGCGGTGCGGCACGTTGTGACGCTCCGCGGAGCCGGTGCACGAGCCCCCCCGGTAACCCCGCGTTAACCCTTTTTTTGCCCAAATCGGCGATCTCAGTGCCGGCTCGGCCGCAGGGCCCAAGTTCCGGCCCAGTTTAAGTCTCTGTTGACCACACCTTTGGGCCAACGTCCTCGTGATCCCCGCTTGGGTTGCGACCACATGACCCAGAGGTTAGAATTTTAATCAATGGCTTCAGGGCATAAGCGCTGGAGCGTGGTCTAAAAAGGGCCCGTTGCGACGGGCCCCCGGGGTACCCGGTCGGATCATGCGCCAAACGAATTGGGGTTCGCGCTTGCTGCCCGGCACGGTGTGGGGTCCATCTTGATTTCTCGTTCGCTTGCTCGCGCGCTCTTGGCTTCGGTTGCGCTGATGACGGCCGGCGTTCTGCTCACCGGCTGCGACACCGACCAGGTCTCGCTCGCGACCAACGCCAAGGCCAACCAGCCGGTGCCGCCGAAGCTGGTCGCCGCCATGGCCGAGAAGGACATGGACCTGCAATCGCCGATCCTGGTCCGCCTGTTCAAGCAGGAGGCTGAGCTCGAGGTCTGGAAGCAGACCCGCTCCGGCCAGTTCGCGCTGCTCAAGACCTATCCGATCTGCCGCTGGTCGGGCGATCTCGGCCCCAAGGTGCGCGAGGGCGACCGTCAGGCGCCGGAAGGATTCTACTCGATCAATCCGAGCCAGATGAATCCGCAGTCGGCCTATTACCTCTCCTTCAACACGGGCTTTCCGAACGCGTTCGACAAGGCGCTGGGCCGCACCGGCTCGCAGCTGATGGTGCACGGAGACTGTTCTTCGCGCGGCTGCTACGCGATGACGGACGAGCAGATCGCGGAGATCTATTCGCTCGGACGCGAATCCTTCTTCGGCGGCCAGAAGGCGTTCCAGCTGCAGGCCTATCCGTTCAGGATGACGCCGGTGAACATGGCCAAGCACCGGAACAATCCGAACATGCCGTTCTGGAAGATGATCAAGGAAGGCTATGATCATTTCGAGGTGACGCGGCAGGAGCCGAAGGTCGATTTCTGCGAGAAGAAGTACGTCTTCGACGCGGCCAAGCCGGCCGACGCCAAGCGCGATCCGGTGTTCGACGCCTCGGCCAAGTGCCCGGCCTATGTGATCCCCGAGGACATCGCCAGCGCCGTGCGTGAGAAGCAGGCGAAGGACGAGGCTGAATACGCCAAGCTGGTTGCCAAGGGCACGCCGGTGGCGCGCATGAACACCGGCATCGACGGCGGCATGAACAAGATCTTCGCCGCAAAAATTCCGGAAGGCTCGACCGGCCTGTCCGAGAGCGCCGAAGGCACCACGCTGCAGATGCTGGCGATGGCGAAGGCGCCGGGCACGATCCCGGGCCACGTCAATCCGCCCAAGCCGAATCTCGATGCGGTCGCGTCCGCGCCCGCGCCGCAGGAAGAGCCTGTGGTCGCCGTGCCCGCGACCGGCACCCGCGTCGCCTCGGCGCAGCCTGCCGAAAAAGCCTCAAGCGGCGGCTTCTTCTCGAACCTCGGCCGCAAGATGGGCCTCGGCGCCGCCGATACCACCGCGACGGCAACGCCAGCGCCGCAGCAGGCCACCGCGTCTGTCGCTCCGGCCCAGACGTCCACGACCCCGCCTACGGCCGCGTCGCGGCTCAAGGCCGCAGTGACGAGATTCGTGCCGGGGCACGACAAGTCCAAGGACGCCGCGAAGGAAGCGCCGAAGCCGGCCGTAGCGGCGGCCAAGCCCGCCGAACCGGCAAAGCCGGATACACGGCTTGCCCAGACCCGTCCGGCGCTGAAGCCGTCGGTGTCGGAGGGCGCAGCCGATAGCGGACAGATGGCGGGCGCCGCGCCGATCGTGCAGTCGAACTCGTTCGACAGCCGCTTCTCCGCGATGAAGTAGGCGTTCCGCGCCATGAAGCGAACGAGCGGTGAGCCCGTTCTTCGACACCGATATCTTGATCTACGCCTACTCGACCGACGTCCGGCGCGATCAGGCGCTGAACACGATTGCCGGCGGCGGCGTCATCAGCACACAGGTGCTGAACGAGTTCACCAACGTGCTGCGCAAGAAGCAGAGACAGGAGTGGCCGATCATCGAGGCCGCCGTGCAGTCAATTCGTTTCCGCTTCCCGGACATCGTGCCACTCACGGCTGACACGCACGCTGCAGCGCTCACGCTTGCCCGTGGCCACAATTTTGCATTTTACGACGCGCTGATCGTTGCGACTGCAATCGAGGCAGGCTGCGGACTCCCTCCGCGGGGGCATTCTGGATTGCTTCGCTGCGCTCGCAATGACGGAGAATGAGGCGGCGGTGGCCCGCCTCACTCAAACCTCACGCATACCGCCCGTGGCAGTGCTTGTACTTCTTGCCCGAGCCGCACGGGCAATCCTCGTTGCGGCCGACCTTGCCCCAGCTGGCGGGGTTCTTGGGGTCGCGCAGCGCGGCGTCGGTGTGCTGCGGGGCCAGCGTGACGCTGGCGAGCGCCATCTCGTCCTCGCCGGTGCTCGGGTCGAACTTGTGCGCTTCCATTGCAGGCAGCACCGGGGCTTCCTGCTCCGGCGGGACGATCTCGACGCGCATCAGCTGCGCCGTGACGGCCTCGCGCAAATGAGCGCTCATCTCCTGGAAGAGATTGAAGGCTTCGGTCTTGTATTCCTGCAAGGGATCGCGCTGGCCGTAGCCGCGCAGGCCGATGACCTGGCGCAGATGATCGAGCATGATCAGGTGCTCGCGCCAGAGATGATCGAGCGTCTGCAACAGGATGGTCTTCTCGACGTAACGCATCACGTCGGGGCCCCATTGCGCGACCTTGGCCGCCATGTGCTCGTCGGCCTTGGTCTCGATGCGCGTGAGCAGCTCCTCGTCGGCGATGCCCTCTTCCCTGGCCCATTCGTCGACCGGCAGGTCGAGATCGAGCACGCGCTTCAGTTCGTCCTTGAGCCCGGCGACGTCCCACTGCTCGGCATAGGCATGCTCGGGCACGTGCTTGGCGACGAGATCGTCGATGAAGGCATGGCGCATGTCGGCGATGGTCTCGGCGACGCTCTCGTCCTTCATCAGCTCGACGCGCTGATCGAAGATCACCTTGCGCTGGTCGTTCTGGACGTTGTCGAACTTGAGGAGATTCTTGCGGATGTCGAAGTTGCGCGCCTCGACCTTCTGCTGCGCCTTCTCCAGCGCCTTGTTGATCCAGGGATGGATGATGGCCTCGCCCTCTTGCAGGCCGAGACGCTGCAGCATGCTGTCGAGGCGATCCGAGCCGAAGATGCGCATCAGGTCGTCTTCCAGCGACAGGAAGAATTTCGAGCGGCCGGGGTCGCCCTGACGGCCGGAACGGCCGCGCAGCTGGTTGTCGATGCGGCGGGATTCGTGACGCTCGGAGCCGATGATGTAGAGGCCGCCGGGCTTCTTCACGGTCTTGGCGGACTTGTTCCCCTTCGCCGGCTCGACCTCGACGGTCTCCTCGGCCTTCAGCACGATATCGCGGAAGTGCTCGATGTCGGCCTTGATCTGCTCGATCTTCCTGGCCTTCTCGGCCTCGTCGGTAATGCCTGCGGTCTCCTGCTGGATGCGCATCTCCAGTGAGCCACCGAGCTTGATGTCGGTGCCGCGGCCGGCCATGTTGGTGGCGATCGTGATCGCGCCGGGCACGCCGGCTTCGGCGACGATATAGGCTTCCTGCTCGTGGAAGCGCGCGTTCAGCACCGCGAACAGCTTGGCCGGCTTGCCGGCGCGGGCCGCGGCATAGAGCTTGTCCAGCGCGCCCTCCTTGCCGAAATCGATCTGCTTGTAGCCGTTCTTCTTGAGGAATTCGGCAAGCACTTCCGACTTCTCGATCGAGGCCGTGCCGACCAGCACCGGCTGCAGCCGCGCATTGGCGCGCTCGATCTCGGCGAGGATGGCCTGGTATTTTTCCTTCTGCGTGCGGTAGACCTCGTCGTCTTCGTCGAGACGCGCGACCGGCAGGTTGGTCGGGATCTCCACGACCTCGAGCTTGTAGATGTCGAACAATTCGTCGGCTTCGGTCGCCGCCGTACCGGTCATGCCCGCCAGCTTCTCGTACATGCGGAAGTAGTTCTGGAAGGTGATCGAGGCGAGCGTCTGGTTTTCGGGCTGAACCGCGACGTGCTCCTTGGCCTCCAGCGCCTGGTGCAGGCCTTCCGAATAGCGCCGGCCCGGCATCATGCGTCCGGTGAACTCGTCGATGATGACGACCTCGCCGTCGCGGACGATGTAGTCCTTGTCGCGGGTGAACAGCGTGTGGGCGCGCAGCGCCTGGTTGACGTGATGCACGACCGAGACGTTCTCGACGTCGTAGAGCGATTCGCCCTTGAGCTGGCCGGCGTCGCGAAGCAGCGTCTCCAGCTTCTCCATGCCGCCTTCGGTCAAGGTCACCGTGCGCTGCTTCTCGTCGACCTCGTAGTCGGTCACCTTCTCCAGCTTCGGCATGAAGGTGTCGATGGTGTTGTAGAAGTCGGAGCGGTCGTCGAGCGGACCGGAGATGATCAGCGGCGTGCGCGCTTCGTCGATCAGGATGGAGTCGACCTCGTCGACGATCGCGTAGTAGTGCGGCCGCTGGACCATGTCCTCGAGCCGGTACTTCATGTTGTCGCGCAGATAATCGAAGCCGTATTCGTTGTTGGTGCCGTAGGTGATGTCGCAGGCGTAGGCCGCCTTGCGCTCGGCATCGTCGAGCCCGTGCACGATCACACCGGTGGTCATGCCGAGGAAGCCGTAGATCTGGCCCATCCAGCCGGAGTCGCGGCGGGCGAGGTAGTCGTTGACGGTGACGACGTGGACGCCCTTGCCGGCGAGCGCGTTGAGGTAGACTGCAAGCGTTGCCACCAGCGTCTTGCCTTCGCCGGTCTTCATCTCGGAGATGTCGCCCTCATGCAGCACCATGCCGCCGATCAGCTGGACGTCGAAATGGCGCTGGCCGAGCGTGCGCTTGGCGGCCTCGCGCACGGTGGCGAAGGCGGGGACGAGGAGGTCGTCCAGCGTCTTGCCGTTTGCGAGCTGCTGCCTGAATTCCGCGGTGCGGGCCTTGAGCGCCTCGTCGGAGAGCTTTGAAAGCTCAGGCTCCAGCGCGTTGATCGCGTTGACGCGGGACTGATATCCCTTCACCCGCCGGTCATTGGCGGAGCCGAAAAACTTGCGGGCGAGCGCGCCGATCATGCTTAGTTCCTGTGTTCGCGATTTAACCGCGTTGCAGCCAAGAAGTTGTCACCCGTCTGCCTATCAACTCACCGTGACGCTTCGCGGCGTCAGAGCCCGGACTGCGGGGGTCATCCGCCATATGGGTGGGAATTGGGCAAGTCTGGGTTCAACGGCCAAAAACGCAGCAAAATAAACGCCATCGCCATGGTCGCGACCGGGCAGAGATATGGCCCGGTCAGGGCCTTGTCAACGGCGGGCGCATTGCGGCTAATTCATCATTTTGACAGACTTTTCGCGTTGCCAAGCCCCCCTGAATTGGGCGAGTGTCCGCCCCGCTTCGAGCAGGCCCCTGCTTCAACATAAGGATTTTCCATGACCACCTCGTTCCCGGTAACCACCGGCCAGCGTTTCCGCCATGCCTCCGCCTTGGCTGGCAGCCTCGCTCTGGCGCTGTCCCTGGCGTTCGCGGGCCCGCTCCGGGCCGCCGATGATCCGGTGCTGGCGAAGGTCAATGGCACTGAAATCAAGAAGAGCGACGTCACCATGGCCGAGGAGGAACTCGGGCCGAGCCTCGCGCAGATGGACCCGGCGACCAAGGACGAGAACGTCCTGTCCTTCCTGATCGACATGAAGATCGTCAGCAAGGCTGCCGAAGACCAGAAGCTCGCCGACAGCGAGGAGTTCAAAAAGCGCCTGGCGTTCGCCCGCAACCGGCTTCTGATGGACAGCCTGCTCGCCAACGAGGGCAAGGCCGCGACCACGCCGGACGCCATGAAGAAGGTCTATGAAGAGGCCTCCAAGCAGATCACCGGCGAGCAGGAGGTGCGCGCCCGCCACATCCTGGTCGAGACCGAGGACGAGGCCAAGGCCGTGAAGGCCGAGCTCGACAAGGGCGCCGATTTCGCCGAGCTCGCCAAGAAGAAGTCCAAGGACCCGGGCTCCGCCGATGGCGGCGATCTCGGCTTCTTCACCAAGGAGCAGATGGTGCCGGAGTTCTCGGCCGTCGCTTTTGCGCTCGAGCCGGGCAAGATCTCCGATCCCGTCAAGTCGCAGTTCGGCTGGCACATCATCAAGGTCGAGGAAAAGCGCAACCGCAAGGCGCCGGACTTCGAGCAGGTCAAGTCCCAGATCGAGAACTACGTCACCCGCAAGGCTCAAGCCGATTATGTCGCCAAGCTGCGCACCGAAGCCAAGGTCGAGCGGCTGGACCAGCCGGCGGCGGATGCCTCCAAGGACGCCAAGCCTTCCGACAGCAAGATGGCTCCCCCGGCGAAGAAGTAAGAATTCGCTGTCACTTCGCTGATGTGAAGAGTATCTAAGCCTTCGTGATGCCCGGCCCCCGCGCCGGGCATCTGCTTGTCCAGATCCCACCAAGGCGCCTGCGATGTCCTCCTCCGTCTCTCCCCTCGCCCCGAAACACGTTCCCGACATGCCCGTGATCGCGGGCGTCCGCCTTGCGACGGCCGAGGCCGGCATCCGCTACAAGAACCGCACGGACGTGCTGCTGGCGGTGATGGACAAGGGCACTGCGGTGGCCGGCGTCTTCACCAAATCGAAATGCCCGTCGGCACCGGTCGAATGGTGCCGCGCCAAGCTCAAGGGCGGCAAGGCGCGCGCACTCGTGGTCAATTCCGGCAATGCCAATGCCTTCACCGGCAAGACCGGCCGCGCCTCCACCGCGCTGACCGCGAAGATCGCGGCCAAGGCGGTCGGGTGCAGCGAAAGCGAGATCTTCCTGGCCTCGACCGGCGTCATCGGCGAGCCGCTGGACGCGACCAAGTTCGACGGCGTGCTCGGCCGCCTCGCCGAGGCTGCAGAGCCCGGTAACTACCTGGCCGCGGCCAAGGCGATCATGACCACCGACACCTTCCCGAAGGTCGCGACCGCCACCGTCAAGCTCGGCAAGGCCAAGGTCACCATCAACGGCATGGCCAAAGGCGCCGGCATGATCGCCCCCGACATGGCGACGATGCTGTCCTTCATCTTCACCGACGCGCCGATCGCGCCCGCCGCGCTCCAGGCCCTGCTCAAGAGCGGCGTCGAGGACACCTTCAACGCCGTGACAATCGATGGCGACACCTCGACCTCCGACACGCTGCTGGCCTTTGCGACAGGTGCCGCTGCCGAGCAGGGGGCGCCAAAGATCAGCCGTGCCAGCGACCCGCGCCTGAAGGCGTTCGTCAAGGCGTTCAACCAGGTGCTCGCCAACCTCGCCGAGCAGGTGGCCCGCGACGGCGAAGGCGCGCGCAAGCTGGTCGAGATCACGGTCGAGGGCGCCAAGACCAAGGCCTCGGCGCGCAAGATCGCGATGTCGATCGCCAACTCGCCGCTGGTGAAGACCGCCATCGCCGGCGAAGATGCCAATTGGGGCCGCGTGGTGATGGCGGTCGGCAAGGCCGGCGAGCCGGCCGATCGCGACAAGCTCTCGATCTCGTTCAACGGTATCCGCGTCGCCAAGAACGGCGCGCGCGATCCAGGCTATGACGAAACGCAGGTCTCGGAAGCGATGAAGGCGCCGGAGATCGCGATTCTGGTCTCGCTCGGCCTCGGCAAGGGCCGCGACCGCGTCATGACCTGCGATCTCACCAAGGAATACGTCGCGATCAATGGGGACTACAGGTCGTAGGCTCCCCGGCCGTCATTCCGGGGCTCGCGAGGCGAGAACCCGGAATCCAGAAGTTTATGCCGATGGAGATTCCGGGGTCGATGCCGGCGCATCGCCCCGGAATGACGCCTCTGGCGTCACCCCGAAATCCGCGCATCCGCCACCGCCTTCTTGAAGAGTGCGTTCATGGCATCCGAAATCCCTTGCGTCGGGCTCACCTCGAAATACACAAACCGTTGCGGACGAACTTCAGCGAGCGACAGACACGCATGGCCGATCTCAAATTGACACTGGTGGTGGCCTGCGCACTGGTCGACGCCGACAAGCGCATTCTGATCGCGCAGCGCCCCGAGGGCAAGGCGCTGGCCGGCCTCTGGGAATTTCCCGGCGGCAAGTTAGAGCCCGGCGAGCGGCCGGAGCAGAGCCTGATCCGGGAGCTCCATGAGGAGCTCGGCATCACCGTCGCCGAGCCGTGCCTCGCGCCGTTGACCTTCGCCAGCTATGGCTACGAAACCTTCCATCTCCTGATGCCGCTCTACATCTGCCGGCGCTGGGAAGGCCTGGTCACGCCGCGCGAGGGCCAGAACCTCGCCTGGGTCCGCGCCAACAAGCTGCGCGACTATCCCATGCCGCCCGCGGACATGCCGCTGATCCCGCATTTGATTGATTTGCTGATGTGAGGTGGGCCGTGCCCCGGACGCGCAGCAGCGTAGGAACGCTGCGGCGGGGCCGGAACACGCGTCACTCTTTCCCCGCCTTCTTCACCGCCTCAGCCAGGCTCGCCTTGGCCGACCCCGGCTTCAGTGGCTGCTGCTGGCTCGCATGCGGGGCCCAACCGGACAGCCAGATGATGTCGAACGTCGCACGGATGCGGCCATCGGCATCGGCAAAGCGCTCGGCATAGATTTCGGCCATCCGCAACAGCGTCGCGCGCCGGCTCGGCGTGCGCCGCCGCAGGATCAGCACATTGGCCGCGCCCATGCGGCGGAGATCCTGCATCAGGGCGAACGCATTGCCATAGCGCACCACGACACGGTCGACGTCGGTCACCGGCAATGCAAAGCCGGCCCGCTGCAGCAGCGCGCCGATGTCACGAAGGTCAGCGAACGGCGCCACGCGCGGCGACACACCGCCCTCGCATTCGGCTTCCGCCGCGGCAAAGGCCTGGCGCAGCTCGGTCAGGCTGTCACCGCCGATCATCGCGGCGAGCAGCAGCCCGTCCGGCTTCAGCGCGCGCCGGACCTGCGCAAGCACGCCCGGCAGATCGTTGACGAATTGCAGCGCCAAGGCGGAGACGACGAGGTCGAGGCTTTCGGGTGCGAAAGGCAGTTTTTCCGCGCCGGCCGCATCAATCGCGATCCGCGCCATCGCTGGAAGCCGCGCGTGTAGGACTTTGAGACCTTCGCCGGGCGTCCACAGATCAGCCGGAGCGTGAAACTCGCGCATCACTGCGGCCAACCGGTCTGACATGTCCTCGGCGACCCGATCGAGCAGGAAGCTCACGACACCTTGTGCCTGCGCACGCCGCTGCCGTGCGTGCAGCAAGGCACGATCGAACAAAGCGGGCGGGGTTTGTCGGTTCTGGGCCATGCCGCTGGTTACGCCGATCATGCCGGCCATGGCAATCACTCTCGTGATCCGGACGCGCCGTGCTCATTGGCGCTGCCGCGCAGAGCCGGACCCAGGGAATGCGCGCCAGATCGCGGTGAGATGGGCCCCGGCTCGGCAGCGCAGCGCTGAAGGAGCGCTGCGCTGCGTCCGGGGCACGAGACGACGGCTTGAGCAATCTATGGTGCAACGCTAGCCTCTCCTCATGGACGCCGACGCCACCCCTGCCCGTTCCATCCCCGCACCGCTGCGTGCCGCCTGGTCCGCCGGCGGCCGCGTGCTGTCGCGCGCAGCACGGCTCGCGCTCGACATCGCGCTGCCGACACTGTGCGTGTCCTGCCGCGAGCCGGTGGAGGGCGAGGGTGTTTGCGCTTCGTGCTGGGCGCGGCTGTCGTTCATCGAACGGCCTTTTTGTCCGCGGCTCGGCATCCCCTTCGTCTATGATCCCGGTCCCGACATGCTGTCGATGGAGGCGATTGCGAGCCCGCCGGCCTACCAGCGCGCCCGTGCGGCGGTGCGCTATGACGACGTCGCGCGCACGCTGGTCCATGCGCTGAAGTATCAGGACCGCACCGATCTGGCGCCGGCCATGGGCCGCTGGATGGCGCGCGCCGGCGGCGAGCTGCTGGCGGGCGCCGACATGCTGGTGCCGGTGCCCCTGCATTGGCGGCGCGCCTGGCGCCGCCGCTACAACCAGTCCGGAGCGCTGGCGCGCATCATCGAACGGCAGAGCGGGGTCAGGGCGCGGGGCGATGTGCTGCGGCGGGTGCGTGCGACCGAGCAGCAGATCGGCCTGTCGCGGGCCCAGCGCGCCACCAATGTGCAGGGCGCATTCCAGGTATCTGCCGAGCGTCAAGCCGAGATCCAGGGCCGCCGCATCGTCCTGATCGACGATGTCCTGACCTTGGTGCGACATTGGATGCCTGCGCGCGCGCCCTGCTCCGCGCCAAGGCAGCCCAGGTCGACGTGCTGGTGTTTGCCCGGGTTGTGGAGGTCAGGTGAAGTCCCATATAATTCAATGAATTCATGAGATGAGAGCGCCTGACAAGATGACTGCTGCTGTCGAGATCTATACGAGGCCGGGCTGCGGCTATTGTTCCGCCGCCAAATCGCTGCTGACCCGCAAGAAGGCGACCTTCACCGAGTTCGACGTCGCCAAGAACCCGTCCTGGCGCCAGGAAATGTACGGCCGCGCCGGGCAAGGTTCGACTTTCCCGCAGATCTGGATCGGCGGCACCCATGTCGGCGGCTGTGACGACCTCTATGCGCTCGATCGCGAAGGCAAGCTCGACGGCATGCTCGAGAGCATCAAGGCCGCCATATGAGCGAGAATCGCACCTTCACCGCCGCCATGGTGCAAATGCGCACCGGCCTGCTGCCCGGGCCGAGCCTGGAACAGGCGACCAGGCTGATCCGGCAGGCTGCGGCCAATGGCGCCGACTACGTGCAGACGCCCGAAGTCAGCAACATGATGCAGCTGAACCGCAAGGCATTGTTCGAGCACCTGCAGAGCGAAGAGGACGACACTTCGCTGAAGGCGTACCGAGCGCTCGCGGCGGAGCTGAAGATCCACCTTCATGTCGGCTCGCTGGCGCTGCGCTTCTCGCCGGAGAAGGCGGTCAACCGCTCCTTCCTGATCGGGCCCGAGGGCAATGTGCTCGCGAGCTATGACAAGATCCACATGTTCGACATCGAGCTGCCGGACGGGGAGAGCTATCGCGAATCCGCCAACTACCAGCCGGGCGAGACCGCCGTGATCTCGGATCTGCCCTGGGGCCGCATCGGGCTGACGATCTGCTACGATCTGCGCTTCCCGGCACTCTATCGCGCTCTCGCCGAGAGCGGCGCCTATTTCATCACGGTGCCGTCGGCCTTCACCCGCAAGACCGGCGAAGCGCATTGGCACGTGCTGCTGCGCGCGCGTGCGATCGAGACCGGCTGCTTCATCTTTGCCGCGGCGCAGGCCGGGCTGCACGAGAACAAGCGCGAGACTTATGGCCACTCGCTGATCATCGATCCCTGGGGCGAGATCCTCGCCGAGGGCGACGTCGAGCCCGGCATTATCATGGCCAAGGTCGACCCGGCCAAGGTCGAGACGGCGCGCCGCGCCATTCCATCGCTCCAGCACGGCCGCCGCTTCGGCGTCTCCGATCCCAAGGCGGGGCCTGACCATTTGCACCTCGTGCGGGGCTCGGCATGATCCGCTACGCGCTTCGCTGCGACCGCGGCCACGACTTCGAGAGCTGGTTTCAGAGCTCGTCGGCCTATGATTCGCAGGTGAAGCGAAAGCTCGTGACTTGCCCGATCTGCGGCTCGGCCAAGGTCGGCAAGGCGATCATGGCGCCGCGCATCGTCGGCAAGAAGGGTCGCGCCACGCCTCCGCCGGAAGCCGTGGCTGCGGCCACACCCGACACTACACCGTCCGGACCGACCTCGCTGCTGATGGCACAGGAGCGCGAGCTGCGCGCCAAGCTCAAGGAACTGCGCGATCACATCGTCAAGAACGCCGACAATGTCGGCGACCGTTTCGCCAACGAAGCTCGAGCCATGCACTATGGCGACAAGGAGCACCGTCCGATCTACGGCGAGGCCTCGCCGGACGAGGCGAAGTCGCTGATCGACGAAGGCATCGAGGTCTCGCCGCTGCCGACGCTGCCGGAAGACCGAAATTAGCACCGTCGTTCCGGGGCGCGCAAAGCGCGAACTCAGGTGCGCAGCTGCGCACCTGAGTACCTCGAGATTCCGGGTTCGCCCTTCGGGCGCCCCGGAATGACAGCCAGTTAAAGCATGATCCGGAAAAGTGCGAAGCGGTTTTCCGGAAAGATCATGCGCAAACAACAAGCTAAAGCGCGATGACGATTCATCCAAATCGCATCGCGCTTTAGACGCCCACCAGCACCGCCACGCCGACCACGATCAGCGCGATGCCTGCAAGCTCGCGCGGCGCGATCGGCTGCTTGAACGAATAGCAGGCCACGCCTTGCGCGAACAGCACCTCGATCAAGGCGAGCGTGCGGACGTTGGCGGCGGCCGTCAGCGCGAACGCCAGGAACCAGAACTGCGAGGCGAAGGCGCCCGTGAAGCCCGCCAGCATCGACGGCCTCCACATGCCGAGGATTCCGCGCAACACGTCCGGCGCGCGCCAGAGCAGATAGATCGTCAGCACCAGCGTCTGCACGAACAGGCCGAGCACCAGCGTGAACGACGACGCCGTCACGAACGACACGTTCGGCACGGTGATGATGGCGCCGCGAAAACCGACCGCGGAGAGCGCGAAGGCCGCGGCCGCGACGAGGCCGGTGATGGTCGGCTTCAACTCCGCAAAGCTCTTCTCTCCGCCGGGCCGCAGCGCGGTGATGACGACACCGACGGTCGCGATCACGATCGCCAGCACCTTGAGCCAGGTCAGATGATCGCCGAGGAAGACGAAGCCGAAGATCGCGGTCTGGATCGCTTCGGTCTTGAGGTAAGCCGTGGTCACGACGAAGGAGCGGTCGTTCATCGCGAGCAGCATCAGGCCGGTCGCAACGATCTGGCTGAGCGCCCCGAGCAGCAGCCAAGGCCAGAACACGGCCGGCGGCATGCCGATATGATCGCCGGTCGCGACCAGCACCACGCCGAGGAACAGCAGCGAGAACGGGAAGCCGAACAGGAAGCGGATATTGGTCGCCCCCCAGGTCCCCAGCGGCTTCGTCAGCGACCGCTGCATCGCATTGCGCGCGACTTGGCCCAGCGCAGCAATGATCGTGAAGGGAATCCAGAGGCTGGCGATGGTGAGCATCGGGGGGAGTGGAAAGGTTAGACAAACAGAGCGATTACCGTGACGGGAACAGACTCACTGGTCAACCGCATGGGTGTCATGGGTGCGATGCTCTCGCAACAAATTCGGTGTCGTCCCTGCGAACGCAGTGCGTTCGCTGGGACGACAGCGACTGTGGAGAAGCAGATCGCGCCACAGCCTCACACCATCGCTTCCGCGACCACCATATAGTTCACGTCCATGTCGGACGAGAGGCTCCATTTATCGGCGAACGGTGAGTAGACGACGCCGGTCTGCTCGGTGATGACGAGGCGGTTGTCGAGCAGATATTTGGTCAGCTCGTCCGGCGTGACGAACTTGTTCCATTCGTGAGTGCCGCGCGGCAGCCAACGCAGCACGTATTCGGCGCCGACGATGGCAAGGGCGAAGCTCTTCCAGTTGCGGTTCAGCGTCGAGACCACCATCAGACCGTTCGGCTTCAGCATTGAGGCGCAGCGCTTCAGGAAGATGCCGACGTCGGTGACGTGCTCGACCACCTCCATCGCCAGCACGATGTCGAAGCGCTCGCGCGGGTCGATCTCCTCCACCGTGGTGCAGCGATAGTCGATCGCAAGATGGCTCTTGTCGGCGTGCAGCTTCGCCGCCGCGATGTTGCTCGCCGAAGGGTCGATGCCGATGACCTGAGCCCCCAGGCGCGACAGCGGTTCGCAGAGCAGGCCGGCGCCGCAGCCGATGTCGAGCACGCGCAAGGACCCGAGGCAATTGAGGCTGCGGACGTTGCGCTCGAACTTGCGGCAGGCGGCGTCGCGGATATAGCCGAGCCGCAGCGGGTTGATCCGGTGCAGCGGCGCCATCTTGCCCTTGGGGTCCCACCACTCCGCCGAAAGTTTTGAGAATTTCGCGATCTCGGCGGCGTCGACGGTCGAGCCCGGCTGGGCGGAGAGGGAAGTATTTTGCTGCATGCTCATGGTTACGCGCGGTCCTACCGCGTGGTGATCGAACTACGGAAAGCGAGCGGCGAGGCGATCGTCTTGATCGTCTCGATCCCCTCGCCGACGCCGCGAATCGTCACGTCGCCGTAGTTGAGAATACGTCCAAGAATGGTCTGGTCGACGTCGACGCTCTCGACCTTGTCGAGCGCCATCTCGAAGGTTCGGCGCCTGATGAAACCGGTCTTGTGCACGACCCTGAGGTTGGTGACGTCGGTCTCGGTGGTGAAGCGATGGAACCAGCCCTTGATGGTCCAGTACAGGGCCGCCAGAGCCACGAGACCGGAGGCGACGAGGCAAAGCAAAACCAGCCCCTCGGCGGTGGCCTGCCGCGACAGGATGAACAAAACCAGCGCCACGATCCAGGCCACGATGGCCGGAAAGTAGAAGATCCAGTGCGCATTGGTCGAATACAGCACCCGCTCGCCCGGTTGCAGGATCTCGTCGATATAGCGCGCCATGATCTCGGTTAACCCACTCCCCCGCACCCTGCCCCCGCAGGAACCCGCTTGCCCCGGGCCCCGCCGCTCTGTATACGCGCGGTCGGTGCCCGTGAGGCATGTCCGGTGCGGGTCACCATACTGATCCTTATGAAGGAATGCACGCGTCGTCATGAGCCGCCTCGTGATGAAATTCGGCGGCACGTCCGTCGCCAACATCGAACGTATCCGCAACGTCGCACGCCATGTGAAGCGTGAGGTCGATGCCGGCCATGAAGTGGCCGTGGTCGTCTCGGCGATGGCTGGCAAGACCAACGAGCTGGTGGCCTGGTGCACAGAGGCCTCGCCGCTGCACGATGCGCGCGAATACGATGCCGTGGTCGCCTCGGGCGAACAGGTGACGTCCGGCCTTCTTGCCATCGTGCTCCAGGGCATGGGCATCCAGGCCCGCTCTTGGCAGGGCTGGCAGATCCCGATCAAGACCAGCGACGCCCATGCCTCGGCCCGGATCGAGGACATCGACGGCAGCGAGATCATCAAGCGTTTCAAGGAGCGCAAGGAGGTCGCGGTCATCGCCGGCTTCCAGGGCATCACCCCCGAGACGGGTCGCATCACCACGCTCGGCCGCGGCGGCTCCGACACCTCGGCCGTGGCGATCGCCGCCGCCGTCAAGGCGGACCGTTGCGACATCTACACCGACGTCGACGGGGTCTACACCACCGACCCGCGAATCGTGCCGAAGGCCAAGAGGCTCGACAAGATCGCGTTCGAAGACATGCTGGAACTGGCCTCGCAGGGCGCCAAAGTGCTCCAGGTCCGCTCCGTGGAACTCGGCATGGTCCACAACATGCCGATCTTCGTCCGCTCGAGCTTCGACAAGCCCGAGGATATCGACCCGCATGCCAACCAGCCGCCCGGCACGCTGATCTGCAGCGAGGAGGAGATCATGGAAAGCCACGTCGTCACCGGCATCGCCTTTTCGAAGGACGAGGCCCAGATCTCGGTGCGCCACATCGAGGACAAGCCTGGCGTTGCGGCCTCGATCTTCGGCCCCCTGGCGGAGGCCAACATCAACGTCGACATGATCGTGCAAAATGTTTCCGAGGACGGCAAGACCACCGACCTCACCTTCACGGTGCCGGCGGCCGACTACACCCGCGCCAAGGAGACGATTACCGCGGCCAAGGCCAAGATCGGCTATGCACGGCTCGATACCGCCACCGACGTCGCCAAGATCTCGGTGATCGGCAGCGGCATGCGCAGCCATGCCGGCGTCGCCGCCCAGGCGTTCTCGGCCCTTGCGGGGCGGAACATCAACATCCGGGCCATTACAACCTCCGAGATCAAATTCTCGATCTTGATCGACACCGCCTATACCGAGCTTGCGGTGCGCACCCTGCACACGCTCTACGGCCTCGACCAGGCCTAAAGCACGACCCGTCGTCGCGCTTCAGATTGTCGTTTGAGCATGGTCTTTCCGGAAAACCGCTCCGCACTTTTCCGGACCATGCCTGGGCTAATTTTCTCTTAGCGGTCGCAGCAAACGCTGGGGTGTACACACCTTCGCGTTTGGCAGGCGTTTTGCTTGGCAAAACAAGCCTCAATTCGCTATACGGCGGACAGGGTGGGCTGCCGCAGACTGTGTCCCAGTTCAGGCGGCGCTGATTCGGTACAAGTGCCAAATCTCGAGTAGATTTTTGGGCTTGTGCCTGCGCCGGACAAACAATTTGGTTGTTTTTCTGGAATTTTGGGCCAGCCGCCGGCCGATAGCGCCGGGTCCGGCAGACGGAGGAGATTGACGGTTCATGCGGAGCGCGTCGGGAGGTCCCCGCGTCTTGTTGAGACGGCTCCGCGAAACCATGGCGGAGCAGGTCTCGGCCCAGGAGCGGCTGGACAAGATCGTGGTGCTGATCGCCGCCAACATGGTGGCCGAGGTGTGTTCGGTCTACGTGCTGCGCGTCGACAACACGCTCGAGCTCTACGCCACTGAAGGCCTCAACCGCGAGGCGGTGCACCACACCGTGCTCAGCGCCCATGAGGGCCTCGTCGGCCTCGTCGCCAGCGAGGCGACGCCGCTCAACCTCAGCGATGCGCAGAGCCACCCGGCCTTCTCGTTCCGCCCCGAAACCGGCGAAGAAATTTATCACTCCTTCCTCGGCGTGCCGATCCTGCGCGCCGGCAACACGCTCGGCGTGCTGGTGGTGCAGAATCGCGCCAAGCGCAACTATGTCGAGGAGGAACTCGAGGCGCTGCAAACCACCGCCATGGTGCTGGCGGAGCTGATCGCCTCGGGCGAGCTGTCGGCGCTCGCCAAGCCCGGCCTGGAGCCGGCCGCACGCCATTCCGCGCAGAAGGTCGGCGCCATCCTCTCGGAAGGCATCGCGCTCGGCCACGTCGTGCTGCACGAGCCGCGCGTCGTCATCAAGGACTACATCGCCGAGGACCTGCCGAAGGAGATCAAGCGGCTCGACAGCGCACTGGCCAAGCTGCGCGCCGATCTCGACCGCATGCTGGAGCGCGGCGACGTCGCTGACGGCGGCGAGCATCGCGACGTGCTGGAAGCCTACCGCATGTTCGCCAACGACCAGGGCTGGTCGCACAAGCTGCACGAGGCGGTCGCCACCGGCCTCACGGCGGAGGCCGCCGTCGAGCGTGTGCAGTCCGACACCCGCGCGCGCATGCTGCGCTCGACCGATCCCTATCTGCGCGACCGCCTGCACGATCTCGAGGATCTCGGCTACCGCCTGATGCGACAGCTCGTCGGCCAGGATCATGCGCCTTCACGCGAGCAACTGCCCGACAACGCCATCGTCATCGCCCGCGCCATGGGCCCGGCGGCGCTGCTCGATTACGACCGCAAGCGCCTGCGCGGCATCGTGCTGGAGGAAGGCACCGCCAATTCCCACGTCTCGATCGTGGCACGTGCGCTCGGCATTCCCGCCGTCGGCGAAGTCCCGAACGCCCCCGGCATCGCCGATCCCGGCGACCCCATCATCGTCGACGGCACCTCCGGCACGATCTATGTGCGCCCGTCGCAGGAGATCGAGGCCGCCTTCGCCGAGCGCGTGCGCTTCCGGGCCCGCCGCCAGGCACAGTATCTGGCGCTGCGCGACCGGCCCTGCGTCACCAAGGACGGCCAGAAGGTCGAGCTGATGATCAACGCAGGGTTGGCCATCGACCTGCCGCATATCGAGGACACCGGCAGCGCCGGCATCGGCCTGTTCCGCACCGAGCTGCAATTCATGGTCGGCCAGAGCCTGCCGCGCACCAGCGACCAGCTCGCGCTCTATCGCACCGTTCTGGATGCCGCCGGCAGCAAGCCGGTCACGTTCCGCACCCTCGATATCGGCGGCGACAAGGCGCTGCCCTATATGGAAGCGGTGATCGAAGAAAATCCCGCGCTCGGCTGGCGCGCGATCCGGCTCGGGCTCGATCGCCCCGGCCTGTTGCGCGGCCAGATCCGCGCGCTGCTGCGCGCCGGCGGCGGCCGCGCGCTGCGCATCATGTTCCCGATGATCTCGGAGGTCGCCGAATTCGACGCAGCCAAGGCGCTGGTCGAGCGCGAGCTCACTTACTTGCGCCAGCACGGCCACACGCTGCCTGAAAGAATCGATATCGGCACCATGGTCGAGGTGCCGGCTCTGCTCTATCAGCTCGACGAGCTCCTGAAGAAGGTCGATTTCATCTCGGTCGGTTCCAACGACCTGTTCCAGTTCCTGTTCGCGGTCGACCGCGGCAATGCCAAGGTGTCCGAACGCTTCGACACCATGTCGGCGCCGATCCTGCGCGCGCTGCGCGACATCGCACGCAAGGCGCACGCGGCGCAGAAGTCGCTGTCGCTCTGCGGCGAGATGGCGTCCAAGCCGATCGGCGCGCTGGCGCTGATCGCGCTGGGCTACCGCTCGCTGTCGCTTTCGGCGACTGCGCTCGGCCCGGTCAAGGCGATGGTGCTCGACCTCGACGCCAAGAAGGCCGAAGCCATACTCAACCCTCTGCTGGATGCGCCGGCAGGCAGCGTCTCGATCCGGCAGAAGCTGACGGAATTTGCGGAGGCCGAGGGCCTTGCGTTGTAGCGGACCTGCCGCTGCTCCCTGCCGCCTCGCCTTCTTCCGCCCTTTGAGACCGAACCGATGTCGTCACTCCCCGAAGCAAAACTGGACGTCCTGCTCGCGCATCACGCCTCGCTCGAGGCCGAATCGCTCGGGCAGCTCACCTCCGAGCGATATGTGCAGATCACGCGCGAGCTCGCCGAGATCACGCCGCTGGTCGAGGCGGTGAAAGCCTATCGTTCCGCGGTCAAGGAGCTCGCCGACGCCGAGGCGCTGATCGCCGATCCCGCCACCGATGCCGAGATGCGGAGCATGGCGGAAGCCGAGCGCGACGAGCTGACGCCCAGAATCGAGGAACTGGTCCAGAAGATCCGCGTCGCGCTCTTGCCCAAAGACGCCATGGACGACCGCAACGTGGTGCTGGAAATCCGCGCCGGCACCGGCGGCGACGAGGCCTCGCTGTTCGCCGGCGACCTGTTCCGGATGTACGAGCGCTTCGCGGCCTTGCAGGGCTGGAAGGTCGAGGTGATCTCGGCAAGCGAAGGCACGGTCGGCGGCTACAAGGAAATCATCGCGGAGGTGCAGGGCCGCGGCGCGTTCTCGAAGCTGAAATTCGAATCCGGCGTGCACCGCGTGCAGCGCGTGCCCGACACCGAGACGCAGGGGCGCATCCACACCTCGGCAGCGACCGTGGCCGTGCTGCCGGAGGTCGAAGACGTCGACGTCGACATCAAGAACGAGGATCTGCGGATCGAGACCATGCGCGCGCAAGGTGCGGGCGGTCAGCACGTCAACAAGACCGAATCGGCGATCCGCATCACCCACATCCCGACCGGCATCGTGGTGATGATGCAGGACAGCCGCTCGCAGCACAAGAACCGCGCCTCGGCCATGAACATCCTGCGCTCACGCATCTACGACGCCGAGCGCCAGCGTGTCGACGCCGCACGCTCGGCCGAGCGCAAGGAGAAGGTGGGCTCCGGCGACCGCTCCGAGCGCATCCGCACCTATAATTTCCCGCAAGGGCGCGTCACCGACCATCGCATCAACCTGACGCTCTACAAGCTGCCGCAGGTGATCGCGGGTGAAGCGCTGGGCGAATTGATCGACGCGCTGACGACAGAGCACCAGGCCGCACAGCTCGCTGCGCAGGGCGCGGCGGCCTGAAGCGTGAGCAACCCTTTCGCCGGACAATCCATCGAGCGCGCCCGGCGTACGCTGGCTGCGCAGCTGAAATCGGCACAGCTCGACGAAGCCGAGCTCGACGCCCGCACCCTGATCAGTGCGGCGCTCGGCCTCGACCTCACCGGCCTGGCCACGCAGGCGGCCCGTCCTCTCACCGCAGCCGAAGCATCGCGGCTGGCGCAGCATGCGCAGCGCCGCATCGCTGGCGAGCCTGTGGCGCGCATTCTCGGGACACGCGAATTCTGGGGCCTGCCCTTCCGCCTGTCGGAAGCAACCCTGGTTCCGCGGCCCGACACCGAAACCGTGGTCGAGCTTGCGCTCGAAATCTTTCGCGAGCGGCAGGCGTCCCATCCGCCCCGCGTCGCCGACATCGGCACCGGATCGGGCGCGATCCTGCTCGCGCTGCTGCACGAAATTCCGGATGCTTTCGGCGTCGGCACCGATCTCAGCCTGAACGCGCTCAAAACGGCCAGGAACAATGCCGCGGCGCTCGGCCTCGCCGACCGCGCCGCCTTCGTCGCCTGCTCCTATGCGGCGGCGCTCCGCGGCCCGTTCGATCTCATCGTCTCGAACCCGCCCTATATTCCCTCGGGCGAGATTCCGAAATTGAGCATCGAGGTGCGCGAGCATGATCCGCATCTGGCGCTCGACGGCGGCAATGACGGATATGACGCCTACCGCGCCCTGATCCCGCAGGCGGCCGAGCGCCTCGCCCCCGGCGGGGCGCTGATCGTCGAGGCCGGACAGGGCCAGGCCCAAAATATTGAAACCTTGATGAGGGGCGCCGCGTTATCGCTCGACAGGCCACCCAAGGCCGACTTGGCAGGCATTCCGCGGGCGGTTTCGGCCCGAAAAATGCCCCCATAAAAGCCGGTTTGGGCTGCAAAAACCTCTTGGAATATCGCCTGGGAACGACTACGTTCCGTTCAACACATCGGTGCCGGCCCCGTAGACCTACGGGCGAAAGCCGGGCTCTCGGGCGAGAGCTTTACTGATTTAAAGGTTCCAAGCCGCAGGTCCTGTTGAGCGCGATGGCCAGTGGAGCTGCGCTGCTCTCCGACCGCAACGTGAACGAAAGCCAGATATTGCGCTTGAAGACTGACGCAAGAAAGCTGGGCTTGTTTCGGCAAGCGAAATGAATGGGTTCGCTGGCAATGAATGCTGGCGAGTGGGGAACGCGTCTTTGTTGAACGCGACGGTCGACGAACATCGGCAGGGTTCGATCCGCTTTTGCGCGCGGTGCGCGCGAGAGGTGTGAGCCGCTGGCACCAGGTCACTCCTAGCAATCAGTATGCGTGCAATCTTTAGGGCTGGAATTAAAGGCAGGACATGAGAAACGGTCAAAACAAGCAGCGGATGCGCAACCGCAACAACAATAACAACAACCGACGCGGCCAGAACCCGATGACCCGGGTCTACGAATCCAACGGACCCGACATCAAGATTCGCGGCACCGCTTCGCACATCGCCGAAAAGTATCTCCAGCTTGCGCGTGACGCGCGCTCCTCCGGCGACCCCGTTGCAGCCGAGAACTACTACCAGCACGCCGAGCATTATTTCCGCCTGATCGCGGCGGCCCAGGAGCAGTTCCGCCAGAACCAGCAACCGCGCGGCGATGAGCCCATCAGCAGCAGCGACGACGGCGAGGACGACGGCGAGAATTTCTCGGCCTTCGGCCAGGAGCCGGGTTTCGTCCCGCAGCCCCAGCAGCAGCCCTTCATGCGCGACCGCGATGGCCAGCGCGATCACCACCAGCGTGATCACCAGCCGCGAGACAACCAGCAGCCCTACCAGCGTGACAACCAGCAGCCGCGCGAGCACCGCGAACGCGACCATCGTCCGCAGCCGCAATATCAGCCGCAGCCGCAGCCCGCGAACCAGCCGCAGCCCGTCATAGCCGATGCCGGCGGTGTCGACCGCCTGCCGTCCTTCATCACCGGCGCGCAGCCGCAGGTGAACGGCGGCCAGGGCGGCTTCGAGGGCGGCGGTGGCGGCGAGCGCTATCCGCGCCGGCGGCGCCGGCCGCATGGGCCGCGTCCCGAGCGCGAAGCGGCTCCCGCCGCGTCCAGCGACGAGGTCGCCCCGGGCGAGTAAGCTCCTTCTGATTTTCTGATCTGGATCGTCCCGGCCTCGCCGGGACGATTTGTTTGTGACGATGTGCGTTGGTTGAATCTATGGGAACGCACGGGCACGGATCACCCGTCCGTAAGGAGAGGTGAAGCTAACTCCGCGTCACCGTCGTCGAGGACGGCACCAGCACCGGCTTCGCGAGCGAGGGAATGAGCCGTACGCGCTCGCGCTTGGCGGGGATCGCGCGGTAGACCTGCTTGGTGGCCTCCACGATATGGACGCCGGCAAAGGGCAGCGACAACGCCGCACCGGCACGCTCCCACATCTGCGCCGATTTCAACACCCAGCCGCCGGCATAAGGCGGCATGAACAGTGCCTCGCCCCAGGCGGTCGGCGTGAACCAGGTCTGGCGCAAGAGCTCGGTGATCTGCGAGCGCGAATAGGGCCGGCCGTGGCCGAACGGCGTGCTGTCGGTGCGGGTCCAAACCCCCCGCCGGTTCGGGATCACGGCGATGACGCGCCCCGAGGGCGCCAGCACCCGCCACACTTCGCGCAGCAGCGCAGCCGGATCGTCCGACATCTCCAGCGCGTGGACCAGCAGGATGCGGTCGACGGCAGCGTCAGGAAGCGGCAGCGAGAACTCATCCACTAACGAGGCCAGCGCCGGCCGGCCCGTCGGCCATTTCAGCACGCCCTGGGCCGCCGGCATGAAGGCGATGCACCGCTCGGCGTCCTCGCGGAACAACCCCAGATAGGGCGTCGGATAGCCGATGCCGAGCACGCGCTGGCCCTCGGCGTTGGGCCAGCGTTCCCTGATGCCGCGATTGATCATTTGCCGCGCCACGATCCCGAGGCGGCGGGAGTAGAACTCGCGGAGGTCGACGACGTCGATGGTCATGACGGCAATGTAACATGCGCGAGGGCGCCGCTGCGCGCGGAATATTGCATTGCCTGCGCAACGTTAACGCCATATTTGTCTGCCGGGGCTGGGCGCGATGGAGATGACATGGCCGCCGAAATTCGTACTTTCACCTGTTTAAACGACAATTTCGGTTATCTGATCCACGATGTGGAAACCAAAGCGACGGCATCGATCGACGCGCCGGAGGCCGGTCCCATCCTCGAGGCCCTGGAGCGCGAGGGCTGGCAGCTGACCGACATCCTGATCACCCATCATCATGGCGATCATGTCGGGGGGGTTGCCGAACTCAAGCAGAGATACAATTGCCGCGTCGTCGCACCGCACGACAAGACGACGAAGATTGCGAATGTCGACCTGCGCGTCGCCAACGCCGACGTGATCAAGATCGGCAATTTGCTGGCGCGTGTCGTGGAGACGCCCGGCCACACGCTCGACCATATCTCCTACGTGTTCGACAATGAGAAGGCGGTGTTCGCCGCCGATACGCTGTTCTCGATCGGATGCGGCCGCGTCTTCGAGGGCAGCTATCCGATGATGTGGGATTCGCTCCTGAAGCTGCGCGCCCTGCCCGACGACTTCAAGCTCTATTGCGGCCACGAATACACGGCGTCCAACGTCAAGTTCGCTCTCACCATCGAGCCGGACAATGCGGCGCTGCAGGCGCGCGCCGCGGAGGTGACGAAGCTCCGGGCCGAGAACAAGCCGACCATTCCCTCGCTGCTGGGTGACGAGAAGCGCGCAAACGTGTTCCTGCGCGCCGATGAGCCGGCGGTCGCGGCCAAGCTGCACATGAAGGGCGCGGATCCCGCCGCAGTGTTCGGCGAACTCCGCGAGCGCAAGAACAAGTCCTGAAGAACAAATCCTGGCGGGCATCGATGCCGACCGCAGCCGAGATCATCGCGCGCCTCGAACTCCGGCCGCATCCCGAAGGCGGGCATTACCGCGAAACGTTTCGCGATCAAGCCACGGACGCCAACGGGCGTTCGCGCTCGACCCTGATCTACTTCCTGCTCGCGCGCGGCGAGCGTTCGCACTGGCATCGCGTCGATGCGGTCGAGACCTGGCACTATTACGCCGGCAGTCCCTTGATGCTGCGCATCGCCCATGACGGCTGCTCGCAGCACGAGGTACGGCTCGGCACCGACCTCGTCAGCGGCGAGCGGCCGCAGGCCATCGTGCCGGCGAATGCCTGGCAGATGGCGGAAACCACGGGCGAGTGGACGCTGGTCGGCTGCACCGTGGCGCCCGCGTTCGAGCTCGCAGGCTTCGAGCTCGCGCCGGCGGGCTGGGAACCGTAGTGATTTTCACCTCTTCCGCAGCACCATGTCCTTCGCCGCGATCAGGCCGCCGCCGGCAATCAGGATCGCAGCAATCGCGATGTTGGTGCTGGCCTTGGCAAAACCGGCAGCGATGAGGAATCCCGTCGAGAGCAGCGGCGTCGCGTAGGAGGCGGCGCCGAGCACGCGGATGTCGCCGCGCTTCATGCCGATGTCCCAGGCGTAGAACGCGGCACCGACGGGGCCGATGCCGAGTGCGATGACCGAGAGCCATTGCACCGTGGTCTCCGGCCAGACCGTGGTTTCAAGCAGGCCATGCATCAGCGCGGCCAGTATGGCCGTGGCGAGACAGAAGCCCGCGACGGCATCGGTCGGCACCGCCTTCAATCGACGGGATAGCACCGAATAGCTTGCCCAGACGAAAGCGGCGATGAAGGCCGCGATCAATCCCGGCACCGCGCCCGGCGCGAAGCCGGAGGTGTTGCCGGCGAACAGCAGCACGGTGCCGACGAGGCCGAGCACGGCGCCGATGATGTGATGCGCGGCCAGCCGCTCACCGGGCAGGAATGACGAGAACAGCACGATCAATAGCGGCCACAGATAATTCAGAAGGCCGGCTTCGGCCGGCGGGGCGAAGCGCAGCGCGAGAAAATACAGCGCGTGATAGCCGAACAGGCCACCGACGCCGACGACCCAGACCACGAGCGGCTGCTTAAGGCTTTTCGCCGCCCCGCTCCGCCCGATCCAGGTGAGCAGGCCGACGACACCGCCAATCGCGAAGGTCATCGCAGCGAGCTGAAACGCCGGGATCTTTCCGGTCGCCACCGTCATCACTGAGAGCAGCGACCACATCAGGATCGCGGTCAATCCGATCAGCGTGGCAGTGCGGGGAGTCATTCGAGGGAGCCCTTGTCATTCCGGGATGGCGCATAGCGCCAGACCCGGAATCTCGAGATTCTCAGGTGCGCAATTGCGCACCATAGTTCGCCGCTGTCGCGGCGCGCCCCCGAATGACAGGGCATGATGCCCGGGACAAGCCCGGGCATGACGATGTTGCGAATATCAGCCCACGTGATGCGATCGCATCACACCATGTACTGGCCGCCGTTGACCGTCAGCGTCGAGCCGGTGATGAAGCCGGACTCGTCGGCCGCGAGGAACACGACCGCGCGCGCAATCTCCTCGGGCTCGCCGAGCCGGCTGGCCGGGATCTGCGGGATCACGCTCTTCTCCAGCACATCCTTCGGCACCGCCTGCACCATTTCGGTGTTGATGTAGCCGGGGCAGATCGCATTGACGGTGATGCCGCCCTTGGCGTTCTCGAGCGCGAGCGCCTTGGTGAAGCCGATGTCACCGGCTTTCGCGGCGGAATAGTTGACCTGGCCGAACTGCCCCTTCTGGCCGTTGATCGACGAGATCGAGATGATGCGGCCGAACTTGCGCGCGCGCATGCCCTCGATGACCTGGCGCGTCATGTTGAACAGCGAGCCGAGATTGGTGTTGATGACCGCGTTCCACTGCTCGAGCGTCATCTTGTGGAAGGCGGTGTCGCGGGTGATGCCGGCATTGTTGACGAGCACCTCGATCGGCCCGAGATCGGCCTCGACCTTCTTCACGCCCTCGGCGCAGGCGTCGAAACTGCTGACGTCCCATTTGTAGACGGCGATGCCGGTCTCGGCCTTGAATTTCTCCGCCGCCGCATCGTTGCCGGCATAGCTTGCCGCGACCTTGTAGCCGGCCGCCTTCAGCGCCTTGCTGATCGCCGCTCCGATGCCTCGCGTACCACCCGTCACCAGTGCAACACGTGCCATGTCGTATTCCTTCCCTTGGACTCTTCAGACGTTTCTGACGTGATCGTTTTTAACAGCGGATTATGCGGGACGTTTGACGGACATCAAGAACAAAACGCCCGGCGTGAGCCGGGCGTTTCTCTTTAGTCGAGGCTTGCGTGGTTGCGAAGAATATTTGATTTGCAACCGCTGCCTTTTTAGTCGCGTGCAACGCACGCGCTGACGTGTGCGGCGCACGCGTCAGCTGCGTGTCGGGTCGTCGTCAGTCGCGCGCCACACACATGGCGATGCCCATGCCGCCGCCGATGCACAGCGTGGCCAGGCCCTTCTTCGAATCGCGCTTCTGCATTTCGTGCAGCAGCGTCACCAGCACGCGTGCGCCGGACGCGCCGATCGGATGGCCGATCGCGATCGCGCCGCCGTTGACGTTGACCTTCGAGGTATCCCAGCCGAGGTCCTTGTTGACGGCGCAGGCCTGTGCCGCAAAGGCCTCGTTGGCCTCGACCAGGTCGAGATCGCCGACATTCCAGCCGGCCTTCTTCAGCGCGGCGCGCGAGGCCGGGATCGGGCCCGAGCCCATGATCTTCGGATCGACGCCGGCCTGCGCCCACGACACGATGCGCGCGAGCGGCTTCTTGCCTTCCTTGGCCGCCTGCTTGGCCGTCATCAGCACCACGGCGGCAGCGCCGTCATTGATGCCGGAGGCCGAGCCCGCGGTGACCGTGCCGTCCTTCTCGAAAGCCGGCTTGAGCTTCGCCATCGCCTCCAGCGTGGCGCCGTGGCGCGGATATTCGTCGGCGCTGACGACGACGTCGCCCTTGCGGGTCTTGATGGTGACGGGAACGATCTCGTCGTTGAACTTGCCGGCCTTCTGCGCGGCCTCGGCCTTCTGCTGCGAGGCGACCGCGAACTCGTCCTGCTGGGCGCGGGTGATCTGCCATTGGCGCGCGACGTTCTCGGCGGTGTTGCCCATGTGATAGCCGTTGAAGGCATCCCACAGGCCGTCCTTGATCATGGTGTCGACCAATTCGAGACCGCCCATCTTGACGCCGCCGCGCAGATGCTGGGCGTGCGGGGCCATGCTCATGGACTCCTGACCGCCGGCGACCACGATCTCGGAATCGCCGTTGAGCAGCGCCTGGTAGCCGAGCGCGACCGTGCGCAGGCCCGAGCCGCAAAGCTGGTTGACGCCCCAGGCCGGGCTCTCCACCGGAATTCCGGCGGCGATCGAAGCCTGGCGGGCGGGGTTCTGGCCCTGGGCGGCGGTCAGGATCTGACCCATGATGACTTCGGAGACCCGGCCGGGTTCGATGCCCGCGCGCTCCAGCGCGGCCTTGATGGCGACGGCGCCGAGATCGTGGGCGGGAAGGGTCGCGAAGGCTCCGTTGAAGCTTCCGACCGGGGTGCGGGCGGCGCTGACGATGACGACATCGTCTGACATGGGCATCTCCTGGGGCTTGAGGTTCTTGTAAAGGGGGCAGGCGGGCTGGAAAAGCAATCGCCAGTCTGTCAGCCATCCTGTTAACGTCGTTGAGGCATGTCAATCGGCCGGGCACCGAATTCATACCGCAGCGCATTCAAAACAGCGTTCTTGGCGCTTTCGCAAGCAAGATTTTGCCCTGCAATTAACCGTGCCGCACAAAACGGTAGCGTGAGCCCTTTGAAAATGCTTATTTTGTTGCGTTGCGTACTCTTCCCGCCCTGCGGCATTGCCCGACAGGTTCCCGTTCTCCGCGCTTGCAAGTGAGAGCCCATGGCGAAATCAGACCAACCCACCACAATCAAGAAATACGCGAACCGCCGGCTCTATAACACCGGAACGAGTACCTATGTGACGCTGGAAGACCTCGCCGCCATGGTCAAGGACGGAGAGGATTTCCTGGTCTATGACGCCAAGACCGGCGACGACATCACCCGCTCTGTGCTCGCCCAGATCATTTTCGAGCAGGAGAACAAGGCCGGCCAGAACCTGCTGCCGACCACCTTCCTCCGCCAGCTGATCCGCTTCTATGGCGACAGCATGCAGATGGTGGTGCCGAAATATCTGGAGCAGTCGATCGCGACTCTGACCCAGGAGCAAGAGAAGTTCCGCAAGCAGATTGCCAACACGCTGTCCGGCACTCCTTTTGCTCCGCTGGAGGAGCAAGTCCGCCGCAACATGGAGCTGTTCCAGCAGACCTTCTCGATGTTCAAGCCGTTCGCAGCGCCCCGTCCGGCCGCCACTCCCGAGCCGGAGCCCGATGCGAATGCCGAGGCACCGAAGGACAGCAATATCGACGAGCTGCGCCAGCAGATGAAGGAAATGCAGGATCGTCTCGAGCGGATGTCGAAGAAGGACGAGTAGTCTTTTATTCGCGCCGCCCGCGCACGGAAGCGCGAGCTATGTCTGAGCGAAGCACCCATTGGGACCACGTCTACGCCACCAAGGGCGAGGCCGAGGTCAGCTGGTTTCAGGACAGCCCGGCGATCTCGCTCGAGATGATCCGCGCTGCGGGCCCCAACCATGACGCAGCCATCATCGATGTCGGCGGCGGAGCATCACGGTTGGTCGATGCGCTGTTGCAGGACGGATATCGCGACGTCACCGTGCTGGACCTTTCTGCCAAAGGGCTTGACGCGGCGAAGAAGCGATTGGGCGGAGCCGCTTCGATGGTCGACTGGATCGTCGCCGATGCCACGACGTGGCAACCGGCGAAGACCTACGACGTCTGGCACGATCGCGCCGCGTTTCACTTCCTGACCGATCTCCGCGACAGGGCCGCTTACGTCGAGCGCCTGCGGTCGGCAATTGCGCCTGGCGGTCACGTCATCATTGCGACGTTTGCACCTGATGGTCCTGAGAAATGCAGTGGCCTGCCGGTGCAGCGCCACGACAGTGCCAGCCTTGCAGCGGAGCTTGGGCCGGAGTTCGAGCTGGTCGAGACGCGGCGCGAGACGCATCACACGCCGTGGGATTCGACGCAGGCGTTTCAGTTCAGCCGGTTTCGCAGGCGCGGCTCGTGAGCGGCGCCGCACGATCCACAAACTCGTCATTGCGAGCGCAGCGAAGCAATCCAGACTACCGCCGCGGGAAACTCCTGGATTGCTTCGCTGCGCTCGCAAATGACGGAGGGACAGGCTCCTACGCCGCCAGCTTCACCGCATGCGCAAAGTCCCAATAGAGCATTCGCGCTTTCGTGTAGAACGGGCCCGGCTTCAGCTCGCGCTCGTCGATGCGAATCACGGGCGCGACCTTGGCGAAATTGCCGGTTGAAAAGATCTCGTCTGCGGCCAGGAAATCGGCATAGCGCAGCGTCTTCTCGACCACGGTGACGCCGTCGCCGCGAAGCAGGCTGATGACGCGCTGGCGCGTGATGCCGTTGAGGAAGGTGCCGTTCGGCACCGGCGTGAAGACCACGCCGTCCTTGGCCATGAACACGTTGGAATTGCCGAACTCGGCGACGTTGCCGAGCATGTCGAGCATCAGCGCGTTCTGGAAGCCGCGCGAAGCAGCTTCCGCGAGCGCACGCGAATTGTTCGGATAGAGGCAAGCCGCCTTGGCCTCGACCGGCGCGCATTCGGCGGTGGGCCTGCGGAACGGCGACAACGTGATGGCGTTGCCGACAGGCTTTGGCATCGGCGCCTCGTAGATGCACAGGCACCAATTGGTGGTCTCGGGGTCGAACAGCACGCCGCCGCCGCTCCCGTTCTGCGCCCAGTACATCGGACGGATATAGAGCTCGGCATTCGCGGCAAAGCGCGCGATGCCTTCGTTGGCGAGCGCGAGCCAGGTATCGGTATCGACCACCGGCTTCAGGCCGAAATTGATCGCGGATTGATTGGCGCGAGCGACGTGACGGTCGAGATCGGGTGCAACACCCTCGAACGCGCGCGCGCCGTCGAATACGATCGAGCCGAGCCAAGCCGCATGCGTGCGCGGGCCCATGATCGGCACATTGCCGTCGTGCCATTTGCCCTCGAAGAAAGTCCAGCTCGGCGAATAGTCGATGGGTTTTTTGATCTCGGCCATGACCGGCCTCCCCTGAGAATATCCGGGCACTATTGCCGCAATTTCTAAACGATTTGCTGCGGATTTGGGCACCCTCTGCCTCCAGGGAGGTTAGGACCGCGCAAACCGGCTATAATGTCCGGCAGTCACGGAGTGTCCCCATGCCGCTCGATCCGCTCGCAAAGCGTTTGTTGACCATGATGGCGGCGGCTGCGCCGCAGGCGCGGAGCCGGCCCAGCGTGGAGGCGCGACGGCAATCGCTGGCAAAGCTGATGCAGTTCGCGCGCGCCGAGGCGCCGGATGTGACGACCTCGGACGGCATGCTGACCGGTGCGGGCGGCGAGCTGCCCTATCGCCTCTACACGCCGGTAAGCGCCGGGGAGCTCGCACCGGGCTTCGTGTTCTTCCATGGCGGCGGCCTCGTCGCCGGCAGTATTGCCACGCATGACCGCATCGCGGCGGCGCTGGCGCATGCCACCGGCTGCCGCCTGGTCTCGGTCGACTACCGGCTCGCGCCCGAGCACAAATTTCCCGCTGCCGTGGACGATGCGATCGCCGCGACCGAATGGGTCGCGCGCGAGGCGCGCTCCCTGGGCATCGACGCCGAACGGCTGGTTGTCGGTGGTGATTCCGCCGGCGCCACATTGGCGGCGATCGTGTGCCAGCAGGCTTTGCAAAACGCCGGCCTCTCCATCGTGGCGCAATGCCTGATCTGCCCGGTGCTGGATTTCGAGGAGACCTCGCCCTCGCGCGAGGCCTTTGCGGAGGGCCACCTGATCGATCGTGCCACGATCGAAGCCGATCTTTCCGACTATCTGCCTGACGGCATCGACACCGCCCATCCGCGTGTCTCTCCGTTGCGCGCGACACGGCTCGCGGGCCTGCCGCCCGCGATCATCCACACTGCCGAGTACGACCCGATGCGCGACGAGGGCAATGCCTATGCCCGCAAGCTGCTCGCCGCGGGCGTCGCCGTCGAGCATGTCTGCCACGACGGCATGGTCCACAATTTCCACGCCATGGGCGCAATTCTGCCGCAGGCGCAGCTCGTGCTGTCGCAGATCGGCGAGCAGGTGCGCAGGGCGGTGAAGAGGGAAGAAAGCAGCGTCATGCCCTCGAGCCAATGACCGCGCGCGCTGCCGCGACATACTCAGGCCAGTGCGCGTCCGCATAGCGTTCGGCCTGCCGCGCGCAGATAATATCGGGGGCATGCGCGGCCGCAATCGTGCGCGCAAAGCGTTCTTCGGCTACGGTCACGTCGCCGGGTTCTGCCGATGGTGCAGCGGCGGCAGCAGCGGTGGGAGCAACGGCGAGCCCCGCCATTCCGGCGAGCAGGATGCGGCGTGACGTGTTCATGGCTGTCGTCCTCCATTGTTCGGCCTGCACTGTGGCTGGCGAGTGTGTCGGTGCGATCACGGCAGGGTAACCGCACACGTCCATGCCGTCCATCGCTTGCGAAGAGCGCTTGACCGCACGAGCGATCACGTTCCATCTAGCACCGGTTTCGCCGTCAAATCGCCATGCGCCGGATCGTCACGTGCCCCTTCGCAGCCAATCTCGTCGTTCGGTTTTGCGCGTTACCGCGACGGGACTGCTTTGTCTGGCGATCTCGGCCGGCGGAGCCTTCGCGGCCGACGATGAGGACGACGAGCCCGCAAAGCCACGTGTCCCGAACATCTACCTCGATTTGCGCACAATCTATGCGAGGACCCCGGCGGGCGCGCTCGGGCTCGGCTTCGGCAACACCTCGGTATCGGCCGCGCTCGAAGCCCTGGCGGTGCGTGGAGGCGCAACGCTGCCAAACGGCTCGCCGGCGGCAAAATCCATCGCCGTCGACCTGCCGCTGACCGTCGACGTCAGCGACCGCGTCTCGCTTTATGGCGGCGTGTCGGGCTCGACCATTGACGTCGGCGGCGGCTGGTCGGCGTTCGACATCACGAGCTGGAACATCGGCGTGCAGGCCGATCTCTACCAGCAGAACGGCGGGAAGATCCCGACCATCAGGCTGCAGTCGACCCTGACGCAGTCGGTGCCGAACGAGCAGGGCATGACGAATTCCTTGAACAACATCCTGGAATTCGACTACGCGCTCGACGAGGACGAGACACGGGGCTGGCTGGCCGGCATGCAATACACCAAGACCAGCATCGCCAGCCCGTTCGCCAGCATCGGAACGAACACGATCCTCTATGCCGGCGGTTATTATCAATGGCCAAGCAACTGGAAGTTCACCGGGCGCGTCGGCATGCAGTCTTTCGGCGGCGCGCAGCTCGCGGGTCGGACGCTGGCGGCGTCCTTCACCCAGCCGACCCTGCGCCTCGACCTTGATCGCATGGACGACAACGATAACCGCCTGTTCGGCATCACCGCACAGATCGCGTGGACGCCGAAGCCGGCCTACCAGCTGACGCTGCGAACGCCCCTTTACGCCGTGCGCAATTAGCCAGCTCGCTAGTCCGGCACCGGCACGTCAAAGGTGTTGAGCGTGACCGAGACCATACAGTAGACGCCGACGAGATAGGACAGCTCGGCGGCGCCGTGCTCGCCGAATTCCTTCACCGCCGCGCGCCAGGTCAGCTCCGGCAGTACGCCGCCGCCGACCAGTGCCGATGCCATATCGTAGGCGACCGCCTCCTGTTTAGTGAGGTCCACCGGTCGCTGCCCGGCGACGATGGTCGCGAGCTTCTCGTCGGAGAGGCCACGCTGCTCGGCAACGAGCACGTGGGCATAGAGCTCGTAACCGGACCGGAAATGCGAGCCGGTGACGAGGATCGCGACCTCGCGGACGGCAGCGGGCAGCAACGGGTTCGACGCGATCGCTTTGACCAGCTCCCATACCGGCTTGCCGAAGCGCGGCTCGCGGATCCAGGGATTCCAGGGCCCGAGCAGCGCGCCGTCGTCGCGCATGTTCACAAAACCCTTGAAATGATCCTTGATGCCGGCTCGCATGTCGTCATAGAGCGGCTTCTGTTCGGCACTCAGATCTTTCGGATCGAGAATGGGAAGGCGCACGGCAGGATCTCCTCGTTGAGAGGACGCAACCGTCACCTGCAGCCGCGCGCAAGGCAAGTGAAGTTGCCGTGACGGGCCGTGCCATTTCGTAAATCGCACGAAGATGTCAGCTACGGACCTTTGGGCCCTATGCGCTCTCCGGATTGACGACGTCGTCGACATCGAGTCTCAAGGGCTCACCTGTCGCGAGGAACGACGACAATGTCGCCTCGAACGGTGCCGGATCGAGACCGCGCGCTTTCAGCCATCCCGACTCGTAATAGGTCTGTCGGTAGCGCTCGCCGGAATCGCAGATCAGCGTCACCAGCGACCCCGTGAGGTTCGCCTGGCGCATCTCCGAGGCGAGCCGGCACAGCGCCAGGAAATTGGTGCCGGTGGAGCCGCCGACCGGGCGGCGCAGCCGGCGCGCCAACACGTTCATCGCAGCGATCGTCGCCGCATCCGGGATTTTCATCATGCGATCGACCACGCCCGGCACGAAGGAAGGTTCGCAGCGCGGCCGGCCGACGCCCTCGATCAGCGACGGCCGATCGCAGAGATGGGATCGGTCCTGGGAGCGGAAGCAGTCGAAGAAGGCGGAGTGCTCGACATCGGCAACGCACAGCCGCGTCGGATACTGGCGATAGCGCAGATAGCGTCCGATAGTGGCCGAGGTGCCGCCGGTGCCGGCGCCCATCACGATCCAGTCCGGCAGCGGGCGCGGCTCGCCCTGCAATTGCGTGAAGATCGATTCGGCGATGTTGTTGTTGCCGCGCCAGTCGGTGGCGCGTTCGGCAAAGGTGAACTGGTCCATGTAATGGCCGTTCAGACGGGCTGCGAGCGCCGCAGCCTCCGCATAGAGCGCGCGGCCGTCGTCGATCAGATGGCAGTTGCCGCCATAATGCTCGATCGCGGCGATCTTCTCCGCCGAGGTCGTGCGCGGCATAACGGCATAGAAGGGTACGCCGATCATCTGCGCGAAATAGGCTTCCGACACCGCGGTCGATCCCGACGAGGCCTCGACGACGGACGTACCTTCGCGGATATGGCCGTTGCACAGCGCGTAGAGGAATAGCGAGCGCGCCAGCCGATGCTTCAGGCTGCCGGTCGGATGCGTGGATTCATCCTTCAGGTAGATATCGATGCCGGACAGTGCCGGCACGATCAGCCGAATCAGATGCGTGTCGGCGGTGCGGCACTGGTCGGCCTCGATCGCGGCCACGGCCTCGTCGACCCAGCCGCGCCGATAGGCCGGCCCGGCCGGATTGTGCTGGCGGAACGGGAATGTCTGCATTGCGCGAATCTCTCATGATGCCGATCGTGCATCAAGTGTGAGGCTCAAAACTCCAGCGGCGCGTTGTCGACGACCTCCTTCATCACGAAGAAGGTGCGGGTCTGGCGCACGCCGGGCAGCGCGATGAGCTGCTCGCCGTGGATGCGGTTGAAATCCTCCATGTCACCGACCCGGATCTTGAGGAAATAGTCGAAGTCGCCGGCGACGAGGTGGCAGTCGAGCACGAATTTCAACTTCGCAATCGCCTGCTCGAAGGTGGCAAAGCTCTCCGGCGTCGAGCGGTCGAGCACGACGCCGACCATCACCAGCGTGCCCTTTGCCACCTTTTTCGGCGCGACCATGGCGCGCACCGCGGCGATGAAGCCGTCCTCGAACAGGCGCTGGGTGCGGCGGTGGCAGGTGGCGGGGCTGATCGCGACTGATGCGGCCAGCTCGGCGTTGCTCAGCCGCCCGTTATTTTGCAGCAATCTCAATATCTTGAGGTCGATACGGTCGAGCCGCCCGGACATGGAAGAATCTTTCACTTGGAGATGCATCGGCGAAAGAAGTCTTAGCTGAAGTCGCATCTTCCGCAAGACCACGTGCAATATGGGCGCAAAATTCGAGAGCACCTTTTTGCGCCGCAATGCTAGCCACGTCGCAGACACCAACGCCAACGGGGATGATCCATGAACCTGGAAAAATTCGCGCGCTATCCGCTGACCTTCGGTCCGACGCCCATCGAGAAGCTGGAGCGGCTGTCAAAACATCTCGGCGGCCACGTCGAGGTCTATGCCAAGCGCGAGGACTGCAATTCCGGCCTCGCCTATGGCGGCAACAAGCTGCGCAAGCTCGAATACATCGTCCCCGACGCGATCGCCTCCAACGCCGACACGCTGGTGTCGATCGGCGGCGTGCAGTCCAACCACACCCGCATGATCGCCGCCGTCGCCGCCAAGCTCGGCATGAAGTGCCGCCTGGTGCAGGAAGCCTGGGTGCCGCACGAGGACGCAGTGTACGACCGCGTCGGCAACATCATGCTCTCGCGCATCATGGGCGCCGACGTGCGCCTGGTCGATGACGGCTTCGACATCGGCATCCGCAAGAGCTGGGAGCAGGCGATCGAGGAGGTGAAGGCCGCTGGCGGCAAGCCTTACGCCATTCCGGCCGGCGCCTCCGTGCACAAGTTCGGCGGGCTCGGCTATGTCGGCTTCGCCGAGGAGGTGCGCAAGCAGGAGAAAGAGCTCGGCTTCAAGTTCGACTATATCGTGGTCTGCACCGTCACCGGCTCGACCCATGCCGGCATGCTGGTCGGCTTCGCCGCCGACGGCCGCGCCCGCAAGGTAATCGGCATCGATGCGTCCTTCACGCCCGCGCAGACCAAGGCGCAGGTGCTCGAGATCGCGCAGAACACCGGCAAGCTGGTCGAGCTCGGCAAGGAGCTCGTCGCCGACGATGTCGTGCTGATCGAGGACTACGCCTATCCGGCCTACGGCGTGCCGTCGGAAGAGACCAAGGAGGCGATCCGTCTCACCGCGCGTCTCGAAGGCATGATCACCGACCCCGTCTATGAGGGCAAGTCGATGCAAGGCCTGATCGATCTTGCGAAGAAGGGCTATTTCGAGAAGGGCGCGAAGATTCTCTACGCCCATCTCGGCGGCGCGCCGGCGCTGAACGGATATGCGTATGCGTTCCGTAACGGGTGAGTGAAGGCTGGCTCTCGCGCCTCATTAACTGCTGTCGTCCCGGGCAAGCGTCAGCGCAGACCCGGGACCCCCGCGCGAGCGCCTGCGCTCGTCGCGACCACATGACCGCGTTTGGCGAAGACTCGTGCTTGGCAGCTTGCCCCAGCCACATCGGCCTGTGGTTATGGATCCCGGATCTGCGCGCTTTGGCGCTTGTCCGGGATGACAATTGAGTTGGCGGCTACCTCGTCCTGACGATCTGCAGCAGCTCGTCGCCGTAATGTTCGAGCTTCTTGTCGCCGATGCCCGGCACGTTGCGCAGCTCGTCCAGCGTGGTGGGCCAGGCCCGGACGATGCCGTCGATGGTGGCATCGTGGAGTACGACGTAGGCCGGCACGCCGCGCTGGCGCGCGACCTCAGAACGCCAGGCGCGCAGGCGCGCGCGCAGCTCGGGATCGACATCGCCTTGCGGCGCGCTGGCCGCGGGCGCGAGATCGCCGCGACGGGACTTGGCGCGGCTCGACCGGATGTGGGTGCCCGGCGCCTCCTCGCGCAGCCACACGTCCGTTTCGCCGCGCAGCACGCCGCGCGAGGACTCCGTCAGCTTGAGCGCGCCGTAAGCTTCGCTGTCGCTTCGCAGATGTCCCATCGCCACCAATTGCCGCAGCACCGTGCGCCATTGCTTTTCGTTGAGCTCGCGGCCGATGCCGAACACCGACAGCTTGTCGTGACCGAACTGCGTCACCTTCTCGGTCAGGCGCCCCATCAGCACGTCGATCAAATGCATCGCACCAAAGCGCTGTCCGGTGCGGTAGACGCAGGACAGCAGCTTCTGCGCCAGCACCTTGCCGTCGCGCATCTTGGGCGGCGTCAGGCAATTGTCGCAATTTCCGCAGCTCTCGCCCATCACGATCTCGCCGAAATAGGCGAGCAGCCGCCGTCGGCGGCAGTGCGGCGTTTCGGCAAGACCGACCAGTGCATCGAGCTTGCCGATCGAGACCCGCTTGAACTCGTCGGAGGCGTTGGACTCGTCGATCATGCGACGCTGCTGCACGATGTCCGACAGCCCATAGGCCATCCAGGCCGTCGACGGCTTGCCGTCACGGCCGGCGCGCCCCGTCTCCTGGTAATAGGCCTCGATGCTCTTGGGCAGATCCAGATGGGCGACGAAGCGCACGTCGGGCTTGTCGATGCCCATGCCGAACGCGACGGTCGCGACGATGACGATGCCGTCCTCGTTGAGAAAGCGGTCCTGGTTGCGCGAGCGCAACGACCCATCGAGCCCGGCGTGATAGGGCAGCGCCGCAATACCGGCGTCCTGAAGCGCGGCAGCGACCTCCTCGACCCGGTTGCGCGAGAGGCAATAGACCACGCCGGCATCGCCCATGTGGCGCTCGCGGATGAATTCCTTCAGCTGCGATACCGAATTGCGCTTGTCGACGATCTCGTAGCGGATGTTGGGCCGGTCGAAGCTCGAGACGAATTGCGGCGCGTCCGAGAGCTGAAGCCGCGCGACGATCTCCTTGCGGGTCAGCTCGTCGGCGGTCGCGGTCAACGCGATGCGCGGCACGTCGGGAAAGCGCTCGGCGATGATGGAAAGGCCGACATATTCGGGCCGGAAATCATGGCCCCATTGCGAGACGCAATGCGCCTCGTCGATCGCAAACAGCGCCACCTTCGCCTGCGCCAGCAGCGACAGGCAGCGGGGCGTCACCAGGCGTTCCGGCGCGACATAGAGCAGGTCGAGGTCGCCCGCGAGCAGGCGCCGCTCGATGTCGGACGCCTCCTGCGGCGTCAGCGACGAGTTCAGCGCGGCGGCGTTGACGCCGGCCTCGATCAGGCCGGCGACCTGGTCGCGCATCAGGGCGATCAAGGGCGATACCACGATGCCGCAGCCTTCGCGCAGCAAGGACGGAAGCTGGTAGCACAGCGACTTGCCACCGCCGGTCGGCATCAAGACCAGGCAGTTGCCGCCGTCCGTGACGTGCTGGATGATCTCGCCCTGCGCACCGCGGAAACCCGGCAGGCCGAACACCGAATGCAGCACCGACAGCGCGTCGCGCCCATTGGCCGGCGCAGGCAGTGGAGCGGTGGAGGGAGCGGACATGGCGGAGCAGATCAGGCCGTGAGATTCGTCACAAGGCCAGTCGCATGCTGGCGTCGGCGTGGCAAGACCGTTTGCGGGGCGAGTGCGCCCCTTCCCCTCTCCCCCTGCGGCCTTGCGGGGAGAGGGTGGCTCGCCGCATAGTGGCGAGACGGGTGAGGGGCCTCCATCCACGAATTCGATTTTGCGGAGGCATACCCCTCATCCGGCGCTTCGCGCCACCTTCTCCCGCAAAGGGGGAGAAGGGAAAAAGACGCTACGCGCCGATCCGTCGCAGCGCTTCTGCGACGGTCACGATCGGCATGTTGCGCTTGCCGGCGGCCTCCAGCGCATGACGCATCAAATGTGGCGTGCAGCCATAGGGGCTCGGCCTAGTGGTGACGTCGTGGCCGTACAAGATCAGCCAGCCGCCGCTTGCGACTGCCTCGTCGAAATAGCGATCGATGCCCGCCTTGTCGATCTCGCAATCGACCAAAGGCGAGGCGCGCAGGAACTGGAGATCGATGACGCCGCTGTTGACGCCGGGAAGGATGCCACGCGCGGAGCGAAAGGCTTTTGCGAGTTGCGGCTTGCGCCAGACCGAGGCGATCCCATAGGGATAGGCGAAGTTCTCCAGCGTGATCGAAGCATCGATGCCGCGGAAATGACTGCGGTTCCGCTCGATCTCGCGAGCCATCGCGGCTTCGCCGAGAGTGGCCGAGCTCTGATGCGAGAAGGTGTGGCAGGCAATCTCGTGCCCAACGCGGTGAAGCCGCACGATCGCGTCATTCGACAGGCCATGCCAATGATCCGAGGGGCGATCGATCAGACTGCCGGCGAGGTAATAGGTGCCGCGGCCGCCATGCTGCTCCAAAAGCTCGGCGCCCTCGCCTGCGGCGCTGTCGGGGGCATCGTCGAAGGTGAAGCTCACCATCGGCACATGCACGGGCAGCCGGTGCGGCGCGGCCCGAAAATGCCGGGCCAGCCGATTGTTCACGCGTCCCTGGAGTGCCGACCACACGCTGCGTTTCCCGTGATGTCCTGTTTCTCTACTGAAACATTCGTGCGCAGGTTGAGGCAAGCCTAACGCACGGGTAATCCTAACGCGGAATCAAGACCGCTTCGGCTAGCGCGCCGCCACCGCCGCATCGGCGTCCGCGCCGAGATAGCGCAACCAGTTGCGGAAGAGCACCGCCGCGGCGTTGCCGGCGTCGATATCGGCGCGCAAGCTCAGCCCAGGCAGCTCGTTGGTGAGCGCCGGATGGCGCTCGTGTGTCGCCTTCTTCTCGAACCGAGCCAGCTTCTCTTCGGTCGCTGCGTCAAAGTAACTCACCGGCAGGCGCGGATAGTTGTCGCGCTCCCGCGCGAGATAGCGGCCGATGTCGCGCAGATATTCGCGCTGGAGCGACAGCGCGTCATACTCCGGGTGGCCCTGGAAGAACACGAAGCGGCTGGCATATTGACGAACGAAGACGTCGACGCCGGCTTCGGCCGAGCGTGTCAGCACCTGATAGCCGGCCTCAGCGAGATCGCTCTCGGCGATTTCGTTCAGACGTGAATGCGAGACCTTGAGCGGCGCAGGCGCCGCATGGGTCAGGGAATCGCTCATCACGACGTCGCAATCGAAAATGCCGTGGCATTTGGCCGGCAACCGCCGCCGCTCAATGCCGTCGAGATGCAGCACCGCGGCATGCGCGGCAAGGCACGACCAGATCGTCGATCGCGTGTTGGTCTTGGCCCAGTCGATCAGGCTCGTGAGGTCGCGCCAGTATGGCTCCTGGTCGAGCTCGGGCGCGATCGGCTCGGCGCCGGTCACGATCAGCCCATCGAATTTTCCGCGCTCGAGATCGGATAGGTCGGAATACTCGCTCTCGACATGCCACCTCGCTTCGGGCGAGCGCTTCACGCTGGGAAGCGAGAAGCAGTGGAAGCGGATACGGCGCGCACCTGCTGCGGCCTGGAGCAGCTTCATGAACTGCCGCTCGGTCGCCTTCAGTGCCGCATCCGGCATGTTGTTGACGAGACCGATGGTGAGTTCGGTGCCGGCTTCGCGCGCGAGATCGTGCGCGGCGGGCACCAGCGCCGGGCCCGCAATGACTTGATCGCTGTCGATCAAGATCGTCATGGGCGGCGGCGCCTACTCCGCGGCCTCGAGGCGCGCCGATGGGCAGGCTTTTTCCAGCGCCTGGTCGACGTCCTCGATGATGTCAGAGACATGCTCGATACCGATCGACAGACGGATGGTCTCCGGCAGCACGCCGGCAACGCGCTGCTGCTCCGCCGACATCTGCCGGTGCGTGGTCGAAGCCGGATGGCAGGCGAGCGACTTGGCATCGCCGATATTGACGAGCCGCGTAATCAGCTTCAGCGCATCGTAGAAGGTCTTGCCGGCCTCCATGCCGCCTTTGATGCCGAAGGTGAACAGCGATGAGGCGTTGCCATTCAAGTACTTCTGCACCAGCGGATAATAGGGGCTGTCCGGGAAGCCGGTGTAATTGATCCAGGCCACGCGCGGGTCGTCGCGCAAAAATTCGGCGACCTTGCGGGCGTTCTCGACATGGCGCTCCATGCGCAGCGCGACAGTCTCGATACCCTGGAGCAGCAGGAAGGCGTTGAACGGCGACAACACCGAACCCATGGTGCGCTGGTAGACGCTGCGCGCGCGCTCGATATAGGCGGTGCGGCCGAACCGCTCGGCATAGACGAGGCCGTGATAGGACGCGTCGGGCTTGTTGTAGGCCGGAAAACGATTGGCGTATTTCGCCCACGGGAAGTTTCCGGAATCGACGATGGCGCCGCCGAGCGTGGTGCCGTGACCGCCCAGGAACTTGGTCAGCGAATGCACGGCGATGTCGGCGCCGTAGTCGAACGGCTTGAGCAGGATCGGGGTTGCGACGGTGTTGTCGACGATCAGCGGCACGCCATGCGCGTGGGCGATCTTCGCCAGCGCCTCGATGTCGCAGACATTGCCGGCGGGATTGCCGATGGTCTCGGCGAACACGGCCCGGGTGTTTTCGTCGATCAGCTTCTCGATCGCCTCCGCCTTGTCGCTCTCGGCGAAACGGCCGGTAATGCCCTGGCGCGGCAGGATGTGCGAGAGCAGCGTGTGCGTGGTGCCGTAGAGCTGCGGCACTGAAACAATGTTGCCGCCGTGATCGGCGACGTTGACGAAGGCAAAATGCAGCGCAGCCTGCCCGGTCGCGACCGCAAGCGCGCCGACGCCGCCTTCGAGTTGGGCGATGCGCTTCTCCAGCACCGCGCTGGTCGGATTGGCGATGCGGCTGTAGCGAAAGCCCTCAGTCTCGAGATTGAACAGGGCCGCGCCGTGATCGGCACTGTCGAAGGCGTATGCCGCGGTCTGGTAGATCGGCACGGCCACGGCGTGCGTCGTGGCTTCGGGCTCGTAGCCGGCGTGAATAGCGATCGTCTCGTTGCGCATCGTGCCACCTCCGCGTGGAGCGGGCCGCACTTATTGGCCTACAATGAGGCGTGTGCGTTGTCCGCCGTCCCTCTGTTAGAGGCGGGTGGTAAAGCGGACAATAATTCGCCTAGAGATCGAGGAAGTAACCCTAATGCTTGCTCGCGAATTGGCCGGAAATCCGGTTAAATTCGATTAACTGACCTTGCCGTGTCTCGCGCGGTGTCGTCTCGCCCTGCGCGGCCGAGCTCCCCTCCCCCATGGGCAGGGTTATCGCATTTGCACATTTGGCGGAGGTCGTCATGCCCTGGCTTGTCCCGGGCATCCATGTCTTTGTGCTGCATGGAAAGGCGTGGTTGGCCGGGACAAGCCCGGCCATGACGCTGGACAGACAGTCGGTGCTCAACAGCGCACACCGCGGGAAAGGGGAATGCATCTCCAACGCGGCGGCGCTTGCTTAGGCTTACGCCATCGTCTCCCACAGCCGATGTGCCAGCACGCCGACGCGCTTCTCGATCGCGGCCGCGGCATCGAGTGCGAGATCCTCGCGATAGCGCCCTGCAATCAGCTGCACACCGATCGGCTTGCCCTCGTGGAGCGCCACCGGCACCACTGCGCCGGGCAGACCCAGCACGTTGATGGCGGAGATGAAGCGGATCTCGCCCCAGAAGATCTCGCGCACGCGCTCGGCGCTGACGGCATCCTCGCGCGGGCCCGGCGTCGGCTTCACCGTGGTCGGCGCCAGCACCACCGGATAGTCCTCGAAGAACAATTGCCAGGCGCGGATGTGGCCGTTGCGCGCGGCAGTGGCGCGCATCCAGGCGGGCAGATCGAGCACGTTGGCCTTGGCTTTCATGCCGCCCCAGGCCTTGTGAAAATCTTCGGACGCGACCTTCAGCATGGAGGCTTCCTGCATCACCACGGTCTCGTTGGTGATGATGTCGCACCAGGTCTGCCAGACACCGTTGATGTCTGGCACCTCGACCTCGCTGACGCGATAGCCGGACCGTTCAAGATGGTCCGCGGCCTGGCGCAGCGCCGCGGCGACAGACGGATCGACGTCCATGTCCTCTGGGATCTTTGCCAGCGCGACCTTGATCGGTCCCTTCGGCTTCTCGCCGACCAGTGGTGCCGGCACCCACCAGGGATCGCGCGGATCGCGCTGGCTCATCACCTCCAGCGCAAGGCGAACGTCGGCGACGTGGCGTGCGAGCGGCCCCTGCGCCGACATCAGATGCGCCAGCATCGGCCGCTCCGCCGTTGCGCTGGCGTTGAAGGCGGGGATGCGGCCCTGCGTCGGCTTGATGGTGGCAACGCCATTGCAATGCGCCGGCCAGCGCAGCGAGCCACCGATATCGTTGCCATGGGCGATGGTGCCGATGCCCGCCGCGACTGCCGAACCCGCGCCGCCCGAGGAGCCGCCGCAGGTGATATCGGGATCCCAGGGGTTGAGCGTCAGCCCGTGCAGGGGATTGTCGGTAAAGCCGCGAAAGGAGAATTCGGGCGTATTGGTCAGCCCGATGACGATGGCGCCGGCCTTCTTCAGGTTGCGCACGACAGGCGCATCGGAGGGCGCAACCAGGTTCTTGTTGGCGGGCACGCCGTTGAAGTTCGGCCGGCCCTGGTAGTCGACGTTTTCCTTGATGGTGACAGGCACGCCGTGCAGGAGGCCGAGCTCGCCGCCTCTGGCGCGCTGCTTGTCGGCCGCATGGGCCGCGGCAAGTGCTTCCTTGGAGAGATCGACGACGACGGCGTTCAGCCGCGGATTGACGGAGCGCATCCGTTCGAGATGGGATTCGACCGCCTCGACCGCGGAGATGGCGCCGGAGCGGATCGCGGCGGCGGTCTCGACTGCCGACCATTGCCAGGGCGCCCCCTTGGGGCGGCGTGGTGCGGCGGCCTTCGCCCGAGGCGCCTTCCTGGCCCGCTTCGCGACCACGCTCTTGCGGCTGGAGCTCGCCTTGCTCGGGGTCTTCACTTCTTTCTCCAAGACACTTTTCTTCTTGGTCTTCTTGGTCACCGTCTTCTTCGCCACGCCAGCATCTCCTTCAATTGCGCGGCGGAGGTTACGGACGACATGCGGCGCTGTACAGCGCGTTTCTGCATGGCGCGTTGGCGTGAGGGCCGATGCGACCAATCGTCAGCGCACCGCACGCCTTCGCCCTACTCTGCCGGAGACGCTGCGACGCCGGCCGGCGCATGGTCGAGCCGGAGGCTCCACAGCGCCAGCACGAGACCAATGGCCGTGATCCCGGCTGCGACCAAAGGCAGCGTGGAGAGACCGAGCCCGCGGTCAATGGTGACGCCACCGGCCCAGGCGCCGAGCGCGTTGCCGAGATTGAACGCGGCGATGTTGAGGCTGGAGGCCAGCGTGCGACCGCTGGGGCCGGCAGCCTCCAGCACCCGAAGCTGGAGCGGGGCGACGGTCGCGAAGGCGGTGATGCCGAGCAGCAAGATCAGCGCGATGGAAAGGATCTTGACCGATAGTACGGCGGCCAGGCCAAGCAGCACGATCGCAAGCCCGGCGAGCGTGCCGGTCAAGGCCCGTGCGAGGCCGCGATCCGCAAGCCTGCCGCCGGCGACGTTGCCGATCGCAAGCCCGACGCCGAACACCAAGAGAATCGGCGAGACCGCGGCCTCCGAGAAGCCGGTGAAACGCGTCAGGATCGGCTGGATATAGGTGAAGACGACGAACAAGCCGGCGAAGCCGAACACGGTCATCGCAAGACCGAGCAGCACCTGCGGACGACCGAGCACCGCCACTTCTTCGGCGAGCGAGATCGGCTTGTCGCCATTGCCGACATGGCCGGGGACGAGCAGCGCGACCACCGCAAACGCAATCACGCCGATGACAGTCACCGCCCAGAACGCCGCGCGCCAGCCGAGCATCAGGCCGAACCAGGCGCCAAAGGGCACGCCGAGCAACGTTGCCACCGTGAGACCGATGAACATGGTCGCTATCGCAGACGCACGCTTGTCCTCGGCAACGAGGCTGGTGGCCACGACCGAGCCGACGCCGAAAAAGGTGCCGTGGGCGAGCGAGGTCAGCACACGTGCGGCCATCAGCAATTCGTAGTTCGGCGCCAGCGCGCAAGCCGCATTGCCCAGCGTGAAGATCGCCATCAGCGCCAGCAGCACCGTCTTGCGCGGCATTTTGCGCGTCGCGAGGGTGAGGACTGGCGCCCCCACGAACACGCCGAGCGCATAGCCGGAGATGAGCAGGCCCGCAACCGGCACGGAGACATGCATGTCAGCGGCGACCTGGAGCAACAGGCCCATGATGATGAATTCGGTGGTGCCGATGCCGAAGGCACCGGCGGTGAGAGCGAGAACGGCGGGAGGCATGCGTGGCTCCAATGGGTGAGACGAGCCACGCAAATAGCGGCACGGCCGCAGAACCATTAGAATGTCCGCAATCCAATCATTTGTGACGTGAATTCAACATGGCCCGCTTCGACACCAACCGCGCCGCCGAGATGGAGGTCTTCGTCCGCGTCGTCGACCTCGGCGGCTTCACCCAGGCCGCGCGAAAGCTGCGCCTGACCCCGTCCGGCGTCAGCAAGCTGATCTCGCGTCTGGAGGCGCGCCTCGGCGCACGGCTGGTCAACCGAACCACGCGCAAGCTGACGCTGACGGAGGAAGGCCAGGCCTTCTACGAGCGCTCGTTGCGCATCCTCGCCGAGATGGAGGAGGCCGAGCGCGAGGCGGCCTCGGGCGCGGCGCCGCGCGGCCGCCTCACGGTCAATTGCAACATTCCCTTCGGCATGCTGCATGTGATGCCGTTGATCCCGCGCTTCCTGAAGCAGCATCCGGACGTCACGCTCGATCTCGTGCTGACCGATACGCTGATCGACCTGATGCAGGAGCGCGCCGACGTCGCCATTCGCGTCGGCCCGCTGCGCGCCTCACGCCTCGTCGCGCGAAAGCTCGGCACCAGCCGCATGGTCGTGGTCGGCGCACCGGACTATCTCGCACGCTGCGGCACGCCGAAGACGCCGGCCGATCTCGTCGATCACCATGGCATCGGCTGGACCTTTCCGCGCAGCATCCGCGGCTGGCCGTTCAGGCGTGGCGACCACACCGAGCAGGCCCTGCCCGCTCCGGTCGCGCGCGCCAGCGACGGCGAAGCCGCCCGCCGTCTCTGCCTCGGCGGCGTCGGCCTCGCCCGCCTCGCGCTCTTCCACATCGGCCCCGACATCGAATCCGGCCGCCTCGTGCCGGTGCTGCAAAGCTACAATCCCGGCGACCGCGAAGACATCCACGCCGTCTATGTCGGCCACGCCGCCCCGCTACCCGCGCGCGTCCGTGCCTTCATCGATTTCCTCGCCGAGCACGTGCGGGTGAGCGATCCCGCGCTGAAGCGGGCCGGAGATGGGAGGTGGAAATTGGTGGGATGAGATAGCGGTGGAGGGCTCAGAGGAAGTTTGACCCGCGCCGGCTTGCCGAGCCGAAGCAAGCGGCAACGAGTCCGCCTTCGTCCCTGCGGGCTTCGGCGCGACAGCCTTGCGTGACGTTCGGAAAAAAGGGGTTGTTCACGCCATGCCTACTTGTCTGGGCTTCTCCTCGCGGGAGAGCCACACACCAAATCCGTTTGATGAACGAAGGGGGTCATCCGGACGGCACCAACTACCGTCCGGCTAAGCTCCTGCTTGGAGCCGTCCGGCGTGCAAGCAACGCCGCGCAACGCGCGGATCGATGTCGACGACACAAGTCATAGCAGACTGAATATAGTGGCCATTCAGCGGGAAACATTGCGACGAAACCGCACAGTGGCGGGCAATCCGGACGATCAAGGTGAAGACCATCGAGGATGGCCGCGATCCTCGCTCGCTGCAAACGATATCTGTCGGTTGAATAGTAGACCTTGACGTGAATGTGAGTCGCAATCCGACTGGACGTGGTTATGTTGCTCGATCGCTTGCACCTGCGGCGGAACAAACGAAGGGCCACGATGACGCGGGGCCACGCCGAGTTCAGCCAAGCTGAGGACACCGAGCCAAACGATAAGCCAATCGATACAAGTGGCTGGCGGACAATCGTGCTCTGCGGCCTTTACGCTTTGCTCGGCGCTATCGCGGCCGCAGTTGCCGCTCTGGTCGGCACTTTTCCTCACTGGATCTGACCGCTCAATTTAGAGCGAGTCTTGTCAGCGGTTCTGGCGGAGTAGGGCTTCAAGGTCGATCACTTGCAACCGCGCCAAATCTAGCAGTGGAGATATCTATTCGCGTCGGCTAAGCAGTCGGGGTCAGCGAATACACACATCTTGCAGCTGGGCAACGAACGCGATGTTCCTCCTTGCCGTCCTTGCGCTTCCTTTCGCCGGAAGCTGTACTGCGGCTCTTTTGCGAGTCAATGCGCGCAACGCTGAGGCGTGGCTCGCCGGGGGCGTAGCACTTGCTGCCTTTAGCCTCGTCGGTATGGCTTACCCGAGCGTGACGAACGGTGGCGTTGTCTGCTGGCGGACGGAATGGATCGCTGAACTTGGACTGGAATTTGCGTTGAGGCTCGACGGCTTCGCATGGGCATTCGCCATGCTGATCACCGGAATTGGCTTTCTGGTGGTGCTGTATACCCGCTATTACATGTCGCCCAGCGATCCCGTGCCCCGGTTCTTTTCCCTGCTGCTGGCGTTCATGGGCGCGATGCTGGGGATCGTGCTCTCCGGCAACCTGCTCCAGCTCGTGTTCTTCTGGGAGCTGACTAGCCTGTTTTCGTTCCTGCTGATCAGCTACTGGCATCACAATTCGGCTGCGCGTGACGGCGCGCGTATAGCGCTGGTGGTCACCTCGAGCGGTGGGCTCTGCCTCTTCGCCGGCGTCTTGCTGATTGGCCACATCGTCGGCAGCTATGACCTGGACAAGGTGTTGACGTCAGGAGAGGCGATCCGTTCGCATCCGCTCTATGTCCCCGCGCTCGTGCTGATCCTGCTCGGCGCCCTGACCAAGAGCGCTCAATTCCCCTTCCATTTTTGGCTGCCGCACGCGATGGCGGCTCCGACTCCCGTATCGGCCTATCTGCACTCGGCAACGATGGTGAAGGCCGGTGTGTTTCTTTTGGTCAGGCTCTGGCCCGCCCTCGGCGGATCGAACGAATGGCTGTGGCTGGTGGGATCGGCCGGTCTGATCACCTTCCTGGTGGGCGCGTTTTTCGCGGTATTCCAGCAGGATCTAAAGGGCCTGCTGGCTTACTCGACCATCAGCCATCTCGGCTTGATCACGCTCTTGACTGGACTGGACACGCCGTTCGGGCAGATCGCAGCGGTCTTTCACATCATGAATCATGCCACGTTCAAGGCATCGCTGTTCATGGCGGCGGGCATCATCGACCACGAAACCGGCACGCGCGACATTCGGCGCTTGAGCGGTCTCTACGCGTTCATGCCGATCACCGCGACGCTGGCCATGGTCGCGGCCGGGTCCATGGCCGGCGTGCCGCTGCTGAATGGCTTCCTCTCGAAAGAGATGTTCTTCGCCGAAACAATCGAAGTCCATGACAATTCACTCGTCGATCGAGCGCTTCCCTACATCGTCACCGCGGCAAGCACCTTCACAGTTGCCTATTCTCTCCGGTTCATTCGTGACGTATTCTTCGGTCCCGCCCCCGTCGGTCTTCCGCGCACCCCCCACGAGCCGCCCCTCCTGATGCGGCTTCCGGCCGAGCTTCTCGTGCTTGCATGCGTCGTGGTGGGCATAGCGCCGGCGTTGACCGTTGCACCGGTCCTCGATACCGCCGCTGGCGCTGTGCTCGGTTCCAACATGCCGGAGTACAGTCTGAAGATATGGCACGGCTTCACGCCCGAATTGCTGATGAGCGTTCTGGCGATGGTTGGCGGCGTCGGCGTCTATGTGATGCTGAGCTCCTACCTTCTCGCCAACGAGGGGCCGCCCTTGCTCGGCCGGTTCAGCGGGAAGCAGATCTTCGACTGGATGATGGTGACGTTATCCTGGCGACTTGCACGCTGGCTCGAGAGCAAGCTTGGGACGCGACGTCTCCAGCCACAACTGAGAGTCTTGGCCGCTACGGCGTTCCTCGCCGCCTTGCTGCCGCTCTATTCGCGCGGCCTCCCGCTGGCGGATCCCCTGCGGCCTACATTTGACCTTGCGTTCGCTTTGCTTTGGACGGTCGGCGCCGCCTGCGCGGTCGGCGCCGCGATCGAAGCCAAGTTTCATCGCGTCGTCGCGCTGATCCTGCTCGGGTCTGCCGGTCTCGTGACCTGCGTCACCTTCGTATGGCTATCGGCTCCCGACGTGGCCCTGACGCAGATCGTCGTCGAGACGGTCACGACAGTGCTGCTGCTACTCGGCTTGCGATGGTTGCCAAAACGTATCGCACCGGCCGGGGCGGAAGCGCCAGCCGGCAGGATTCGATGGCACCGCATGCGTGACTTCGCGATCGCGCTCTCCGTCGGCGTCGGGCTGGCGACACTCGCGTTTGCAGCCATGCAGCATCCCGATACGAACAGCATCTCGCGCTACTTCGTCGAGAACGCCTATACCAAAGGTGGCGGAACCAACGTGGTCAACGTCATCCTGGTGGACTTCCGCGGATTCGACACAATGGGTGAGATCACAGTCCTCGCTGTCGTTGCGCTCACCGTCTACGCGCTGTTGCGCCGCTTCCGTCCGGCGCCGGAGAGCATCCCCGTTCCCGAACAGCAGCACGCCCAGGACAGCCACGACGAGGCGCATCCCGACCGACAGAAGGGTGACACCGCCAAGGACACCACGGAGACCGCGTCGCTGATGATGAGGCTGATGTTTCCCGTGATCGGCGTGGTCGCGGTCTTCCTGCTGTTGCGCGGGCACGATCTTCCGGGCGGAGGCTTCGTGGCCGGCGTCGCCATGGCGACCGCGTTCATCCTGCAGTACATGGCTCGCGGCACGACATGGGTGGAAGCTCGTCTGCACGTCATGCCGGTACGCTGGATGGGGATTGGGCTTCTGCTCGCTGGGTGCACGGGGGCAGCTGCCTGCGTTTTCGGATATCCGTTTCTGACCTCGTACTTTGCGTATGCCGAACTGCCGCTGGTCGGCCGCGTCCCCACAGCGAGCGCATTCCTTTTCGACGTCGGCGTGTTCTCACTCGTGATCGGCGCCACCGTGCTGATGCTCATCGCGATCGCGCATCAATCGCTGCGTCGCTACGCAGTTCCGCCTCAGAGCGGCCGAGGCTTGGCCAGTGAGCCATCGAGGGAGGAACTGGTCTGATGGAGTTCGTGCTGGCGATCGGTATCGGTACGCTTGCCGCGTCCGGCGTTTGGCTGATCCTCAGGCCGCGCACCTTTCAGGTTATCATCGGGCTCTCGTTGCTTTCCTACTCGGTTAATCTGTTCATCGTGGCCATGGGGCGAGTGCGGACGGGGGCTCCGGTGCTCATCGCAAAGGAGGCCGGAGATTCTGCGCGGTTTGCCGATCCGCTTCCGCAGGCGCTTGTACTGACTGCAATCGTCATCAGTTTCGCGACCACCGCGCTCTTCCTCGTGGTGCTGCTGGCATCCCGCGGCCTCGCCCGGACCGATCATGTCGACGGCCAGGAGCCGGAAGCGTGAGCGGCGCCTCTGGTCTGGTCATTGCGCCGATCCTCCTGCCCCTGCTGGCAGGTGCCGGCATGCTGCTGCTCAATGGAGAGAAGCACCGCTCGATCGTCGCCGGCCTCAACGTCGGCGTAACCGTTGCCCTCGTTTGCATTGCCACGATCCTGCTCGGACTCTCGGATGCCGGTACAAGGGACGTCTATCGTCTGGGCAATTGGCCTGCGCCATTCGGAATTGTCCTCGTTCTCGATCGGCTGTCGGCTCTAATGCTGCTGCTGACCAATGTCCTCGCGCTGGCCGCGGTGGTGTACTCCCTTGCACGCTGGCACCGGGCAGGCGCGCATTTCCATTCGCTGTTTCAATTCCTGCTGATGGGCCTCAACGGCGCCTTCCTCACGGGCGATCTCTTCAACCTGTTCGTGTTCTTCGAGTTGTTGCTGGCGGCGTCGTACGGTCTTCTGCTGCACGGATCCGGCCTTGCACGGGTGAAGGCAGGGCTGCATTACATCGTCGTCAACCTCGCCGCCTCGCTGTTGTTTCTGATCGGGGTCAGCCTGATCTACGGCGTGACCGGAACGCTCAACATGGCGGATCTCGCGGCACGCGTGCACGCGGTCGCCGCCGAGAGCCGCGGCTTGCTCGAAGCAGGTGCGGGCGTGCTTGCGGTTGCCTTCCTGCTCAAGGCCGGAATGTGGCCCTTGAACTTCTGGCTGCCGACCGCCTACGCCGCCGCAAGTCCGCCGGTGGCGTCGATCTTTGCGATCATGACGAAGGTCGGCGTCTATATCGTGCTGCGCCTGTCGCTCTTGCTTTTCGGCGAGGACGCCGGCGCATCGGCCGGCTTCGGCAGGGAGTTCTTGTTGTTGGCCGGCTTGGCGACGATCCTGTTCGGAGCGATCGGCACATTGGCCTCGCAAGACACCGCCCGACTCGGCGGTTTCTCCGTGCTCATATCCTCCGGAACGGTGCTCGCCGCCACGGGGATGGGACAGGTCGGCGTCACCAGTGGAGCGCTCTTCTACCTGGTCAGCTCGACGCTCGGCATCGGCGCATTCTTTCTCCTCGTCGAGCTCATCGAGCGCGGCCGTGAACCTGGAGCGGACATGATCGCCGTCACCCGGGAAGCTTATGGAGAGGAGGTCGAGACAGACCAAGCCGAAGGGGACGTGGGCATCGCGATCGTGGCCACCATGGGATTGCTCGGCGTCGCTTTCATCGGCTGCGCGCTGGTCATCGCCGGCTTGCCGCCGCTGTCCGGATTTATCGCCAAATTCGCGCTGCTCGCGGCGGCTCTGCATCCGGCCAATCAGCCAGGGGGGGCCATTCCCGGCAGCGGATGGGCTCTGCTAGCAGTGCTGATCCTCTCGGGTTTCGCGACCTTGGTCGCGATGGCACGCGCTGGAATCCGTATCTTCTGGGCCTCGCCCGATCGCACTGTGCCGCGCGTGCGCGTGATCGAGATGGCGCCGATCATGTTCCTGCTGTTCATCTGCGCTGCGCAAACCGTCTGGGCCGGTCCCGTGATCCGCTTCATGCAGGCCACTGCGCAATCCCTCCACGCGCCGGCGGACTACATCAGCGACGTGCTGAACACCGGCTCTAGCAGCCGACAAGCGGAGGGCAAATGACACGCTTGCTGCCTTTTCCGATCGTGAGCTCCTGCCTGCTCGCATTGTGGCTGCTGCTCAATCAAGCGGTCACGTTTGGGCACATCCTGCTTGGCTGCTTGGTCGCCCTCGTCGGTGGTCGGATCCTGACCGTACTGGAAATACCGAGCGTGCGGGTCAGGCGACCCGGCGTCATTATGCGACTGTTGGCACGGGTCACCGTCGACATCGTGCGCTCGAATCTAGCGGTGGGGCGGATCGTTCTCGGCTTTGGACGGCGACAGCGAGCGCCGGGCTTCGTGGAGATTCCGCTCGACATGCGCGCCCCCTACGGGCTGGCCTCGCTCGCCTGCATCATTACATCGACCCCGGGGACGCTGTGGGTGAATTTCGACGCCCAAAGAGGGGCGCTGACCATCCACGTTCTGGACCTCGTCGATGAAGAGGAGTGGATCCGCACCATCAAGGACCGTTACGAACGTCATCTGCTGGAGATATTCGAATGAGCCAGCTCATGCTGACCTACTCGCTCCTGGTCGCGCAGGTGTTGCTGGGATTGGCGATCGGCTGCGGCGCTTTGCGCATCTTCCTTGGACCGCGCGCTCAGGATCGCGTTCTCGGTTTCGACACGTTGTCAGTCAACGCGATGTTGTTGCTTCTGACGGTCGGGATTCGAACCGGCGAGGCGCTTTATTTCGAGGCTGCCCTGGCCATGGCCCTGTTCGGATTCGTCGGGACGGTTGCGCTCGCCAAGTTCCTCCTTCGCGGCGAGGTGATCGAATGAACGGCATCGAGCACTTGCCGCCTTGGGCTGCCGTCCTCACAGCGGTCTTCCTTTTGACCGGCGCTGCCGTCACGCTGATCGGCTCGCTGGGCCTTTTGCGGCTCGGCACATTCTACGAGCGCGTCCATGCGCCGACGCTCGGAACAACACTCGGCACCGTCTTCATCGCGGCCGCTTCGATGGTCTGCTTCTCGGTTCTGGAGAGCAGAGCGGTGCTGCACGAAATCCTGATCGTCATACTCGGCGCCGTGACCACCCCGATCGCGTTGACCGTTCTCGTCGGCGCAGCCCGCTTTCGCGACACCGCGGAACGGGCCCAGCTGGGTGAACCCGTAGGCCGGGCGATGCCTCACGCGGCGCCAGGCGACGCTTCGGCGGGCAAGGCCGACTAAATGTCGCAATTGATCGCCTGCGGCGCACGCTTAAGTCCATTGTAGGCGTGATGCTGAACTGTGCGCGTTCTCCGCGACTTCAGCCGGCCGATCGTTGGGCCGTCGCCGGCCTGATTATGCGGATGCCATTCAGAGATCTGCGGCATCCCAAACAGAGGACGTGATGACCAAAGTGCGACCAGACATTCAGGAGAACCGGCTGCAAATCGGCATGTGACCCGGGCGATTTGTATCGCCCGGGCGCGGCAACTCAACGATTCTGACCAAGCCGGGAGTTCTTCATGTCTGTCTTTTTGGCACTGCTGGTTCTGACCTCGTGGATCCTGTTCATCTGGATTTACGACCCCGACGGGTTTCGGGCGGCATTCGCTCGCCGTCCGCCGCCGATGCCGCATGACCCGGAAAGGTGACGCTGGAAGGTGCTTTGTCACCTGACGGTTTTGACCGCGACCCGCTACCGCGCTCTTCATCTCAGGGCGCGCCCGCGCGTTGCCGCGTCATGAGCCGGCCTTGAAGCAATCAAATCGCCGGCCTTGCCGAAAAGACGCGGCGCGGTCGGCCAGTACAAGGGTTCTGACATGATCATCGTCGCTGCGACGGATTTCTCTACGCGTTCCCATCGCGCCCTGCGGCAAGCCGGCCTTCTGGCCCGCGCTCGCCGCGCCGAGCTGCACCTTGTTCACGTCGTTGATGAAGACCAGCCGGACGATCTGGTTCGCATGGAAGAACGGGAGGCCCAGCGGGTGCTGGTGGAGCAGATCGGGTCCATGCCCGAGCTGCATGACGCGCGCTGTCATCCGATCGTGATCACGGGTCACCCCTTCGACGGAATCTTGCGCGCGAGCGCCGCGGTCGGCGCCGATCTCATCGTGATGGGGGCCCATCGCAAGCAGTTTCTGCGCGACATCTTTACAGGGATCACTATCGAGCGTGTCATTCGCGGAGGAAAGTATCCCGTGCTGATGGTGAACAACGAGGCGCAGCGGCACTACGAACGGGTTCTGGTGCCAGTCGACATGTCGGAGACATCGGCCGACGCGATCCGCTTCGGTCTGTCCGCCGGGTTTTTGGAAGACGGCTCGACGCTACTTCACGCCTTCTCGCCGGTGGCTAAGAGACGATTGCTCAGCTCTGGTGCGAGCTCCGACGTCATCAGTGGATATGTCGATAGCGAGCGTCACGGAGCGATGGAGGAAATGAGCAGTTTTCTCGTCGCCAATGAGTTCGGCGCCCGCCGATGGTCGCTTAGGGTCGACGAGGGCGTTCCCATGCAGGTGATCGCGCGTGCGGTTGCAGAGAAGCGACCCGACATGCTCGTGATGGGTACGCACAGCCGATCCGGGCTGCTTCGCGCGTTGATCGGGAGTGTGACGGAAGAAGTTCTTCGCTCCCTGAACGTGGACGTTCTGGTGGTTCCTCCCACCGGTCCTGACCTCAGACCTTAAGACGGCCACCGCTGGCTGTTCTGACGCCTGACCGGGAAAGACTTTCGGATCGCCTGGAGAGACCGGGGCCGCATCCAGCACTAAAGCATGATCCGGAAAAGTACGAAGCGGTTTTCCGGAAAGATCATGCGTAAACAACAAGCTAAAGCGCGATGACGATTCATCCAAATCTCATCGCGCTTTAGGGCGCGGCATCCTCCCACGCAGCAAGCATGACATCCGCAGGCATTCGCACGTCCGCGGATCGCCATGTAGCACCACGGCTCGCGCCCTCCCGAGATGACTTACCGGCATCTTCGCCCGGGGTCGCGGACAGACTATTTCAAACACTTAGTGACGGGCAAGCCTGTCGCCAGAGAACCTCGGCGCCAAGTGCCGAATAACGCAAAAAGCGAGCGGAATTGAGGTTTGCGCCTCGGAGCCACCACCTGCCGGCTCTCGGGCGACGAGCCACGTGATTGGGCTCATTACAATCCCCTGCAGCGATTATACTCGCGGCGAATCCCAACACGTAAACTGAGCGCGAGGCCCGCTTTGGGTAAGCGGCGGTCGAAGTGAGCACAGCGCGCGTCCGGTCTAGCCGCGATAGCCGACACCACAATGGCCGCGCCTTGTTCGGCCAAGGGCCATAAGCGGCAGCCGATGCTCATTGGGAGGTGATCAATTCTCTCTACCCGCCGGGATCAGTTGCGGCCTCAGAGCGGGACCATAATTTCGCAGACAAGTCCCTCTTTGCGCCAATCAAAGCGGACCGTCCCCTTCAAGTGGCTGATCATTCCTTCAATCATACCGACACCAACGCCGTTCTGGGTCGGTTGCTGCACGTCTGGACCACCTGTCTCAGTCCAGAACAGGTATAGTTTGCCGTCAGCCTCCTGCGACCATTGCAGGCTTAATTGGCCCTTGGGCTGGGACAAAGCACCGTATTTTGCAGCGTTGGTGGCCAGCTCGTGCAACGTCATGGCAATTGCCTGAGCGATGCCGGGCTCTAGTAGAATTTGCGCTCCGTCTATGAGCACCCGCTTCCCACTTTGGGAATATGGAGCCAGTTCCTGTGTCGCGATCGCGGATAACTCGGCACCGATCCAGCGTGTCGCGACAAAAAGTGAGCACACTTTCTCAAGCGCTTCGATGCGTCCAATAATTATTTCTTTGAGATCTTCCGGCGAGTCTGATTGAGAACGACTAACCACCGCCCGAATGGTCGCAAGCAGGTTCTTGCTGCGGTGCTCGGCCTCCCGCGCCAATGTCGTGATCAGCTCCTGATTCCTCTTCTGCTCCGTAATATCTCTCGCGATCTTTGATGCACCGACAATTCTGCCATGGTCATCTTTGACAGGAGAAACGGTCAACGAAATTACAATCAAGCTGCCATTCTTGCGTTGCCGAACCGTCTCAAAATGGTCGATGCGCTCACCTCGTCTGATGCGCGTGAGAATCTCGCGCTCTTCGCTCTGCCGGTCCTGAGGGATTACAATTGTAATGGGTTGGCCGATCGCCTCGCCGGCCGAGAAGCCAAATATACGCTCGGCACCTTTGTTCCAGCTTGTAATAATGCCATCGAGATTCTTGCTTACAATCGCGTCGTCACTGGACTCGACTATCGCGGCCAGGAAGCGCAACCGCTGCTCACTTTCGCGAAGCGCAGTTTCGACCTCTCTCGTCTCCTTGCTGGGAGACTTGCGTTCAATTTGTCCGCCCACAGTGTACCTCCAGGTACGCTTCGCTGCGACAGCCTAGCCCCTTTTTGCGAATTGAAAGGATCGCAATGGTGTGTTCGAAGGCAGCGTTCTGGGACCAGGAGCAAAGTAGATGCCGAAGTTTTACGTTCAGACATATGCCAAGGTCCATATCGGCGAAATCGAGGTAGAAGCAAATAGCTACCACGAAGCGGCTGCAAAGGCCGACCTGATCGTACAGAAAGATTACCTGCAGGATAAGGGTGACGAAGGCAAGCTGATCATCGGTCAGTACCTCGAGATCGAAGAGGCGGAGCTTCACCTAGGTGACCCGGACAGCGCCTACGACAACACGCGATTTCTCGAGCTGTCGACCTCCAGTGGTCCGGACGAAAATTCGCGAAGCTCCGTAGTCATATTCCAAGCTTGAGATCGCCGGAGGAATCTTCCCAGGTCCTCTGGCGTCAGCGACCCCTGATTATCCAAGACATCCAGGGACTGGTTACGTCAGGCGCACCCTTGGCTTAAGTTTCTGAAAGCGAAACGATAGTGATCGGTCCCGGTCAGCTCTTTCATGCTGCCGGCTGCGGAGGCCGCTTGTTCAAATCGACCGAAGCGAAAAGCAAGAAAACGGCCGAATTTTTGGCCTGTCTGCAGCTCTAAGTACGAGATCATTTTTGCCGGCTGGCGGAGGGAGAGAATTTAGAAAAAAACTTGCTCGACCGCTGCGCGTCAGGTGCTCTCGCTAGGATGAGACGCCCCCAGCTAAACGGCTCTCCGTTAACGAGAATTCGACGCTCAAAGCCCAAAGAAAATCACAAATCTGCGCCCAAGAGCCCTTGCCGTCCGACAAGGGCGTCGGTTCCGCGAGCCATCATAGCGACAGCGAGCAAGACCGCGCAGGCCAGTCGCCCTCTCGGCGAGCACCACTTTGTAGGCCATCTCGCCCTCTCGGCGAGCACCACTTTGTAGGCCATCTCCCCCTCTCGGCCGATCCTCATATCGACCGGAGTTCAGCTATCGTGATCCACCTGACTCCTACAAGCCGTTGCCGCGATTGGCCCATCTGCAAAGTTGCGCCGCATCGGACGGAAGTCCGCTCATGGCGGCCGAGCGAACAAGATTTGCTCGACCTGAGTTCTTCGCATTTTGACCCGTTGCCGAAATTCCTGATGCAGAACTCCTGAGGGAGTGCCTAGCGTCCGTCGAACCGCGGATCGGCTGCCTTTAAGCTCGGAATCTTAGGAACAAAGGCAGTGTTCCTTCCTTTCCGTGCTATGACCGACGACCCGCTTCTTCGACGAGCTGATCACGCCATCCGCGAGTGCATCATCACGCGCCAGCAGGCTCGCGAAAATCTTCAGCAAGCCCGCTTGGCTGGCGTCCGCGTCAGGGCCACACTGCGGATCATCCGCGCGAACCCCAACTATCGCTTCCATCTGGAAACGCCTGATACGGTCGCTTGTGCTCCGAAAAGTCCAGAGGCGAATAGATGCGCAGGCTCCATGGGTGAAAAGACGTCCGAGTGATCATCAGCCTCTGATTGTCATGTCTCCTAAACTTGAGTTAATTTTGTTCCGTTGATTTTGGAACCGAACGCTTCTCGGCATGTTGAGCAGCATCACCGGCCGAGGCTTGCCCGTAGGCGTCGGTGGCTGAGAGACCAAGTGCGCTCCCGCCTGCAAAGCAGAGGAGCGTGCAATGGATCAGCGCACGCCATCCCATTTACGCATCGAACTATACTTCCGCCAGATCATCGAGCGGTCGCGCGACATGTTGCGCAAGTCGATCGAATTGCTCCGGCAATCGCAGCCCGACACGTTTCTGGGCCGGAAGACACACGAGCCTTTTCCGCGCCGGCACGATGGATGCAACTCACAGCCTTGATTGAAGCAAGACGGAGCGTCCACAATTACCTGTGTGAATGCGAGAGGCCGCCCTCCGTACTAACATCGCGCGATGACCCAGGATTTGCGAGCTCTCGAAGCGATGGCACGTCGCCAAGCGGCATTGACGGAGGACGCCCGGGCCAAAGCAGCGCTGCTTGAGATAGCCGAAGAGTACCGCGCACGGGCCGAGCACCGAGAGCGGGAGCTTCCCCATTCCTGACAAGAGCGAAGGCTAGCAAACGTCGGCTTATGTGAAGGGTTTCGGATGTCGGCCGCATGATTGACGACGCGGCATATTCGGGCGGCCGGCGTCCGAAAGCCTCCAAGGGAGGAAACCGCGCATGGTGGGCGGGGATGTTGCGGCAGGCTCTATGGGG
>Ga0209589_1000107_pt1 | contig 84074 bp, 51 predicted proteins | sample CowpeawhiteBW_FD_187525 | JGI IMG/M metagenome (GOLD analysis project Ga0209589, IMG submission 187525) | Root nodule microbial communities of legume samples collected from California USA - Cow pea white BW (SPAdes) (version 2) | ecosystem: Host-associated > Plants > Roots > Nodule | place: USA...
TTGGGGTCCTATCTAGACGTATCCTCAGTTGACCTAACAGACAGGTCCGAGCTAACCATACCTGTGTTCAACACATCAGCCAAGTCGGAATCCGAGCTGGCTATATCACAATTGAAACAATCAGCCAGATCGGAATCCGAGCTGGTCTCCTCCCAGTACAATATATATATAGTAAATTAGACTCAGACGATTTCAAAGAAAGTTAAAGAGTAAATAGGGAAAAAAATAAAGAGAATATTTGGAATAATAAAAACTCTGTTACATACCTTCAAAGCCATTTAAAAGGAAATGAAACCCTAATTTGTGAAAAGATTCAAAGCGACGAATCACTCATTCACACATTTGGGTTGTATATCTATGGGTAAAGCAAAGATGTAGTTGCACTTTCGATACGAACTGTACAATGCATTACAGTTTGACTTTTAAATTCATTTTCAGAAGCAAATATGCTTAAGGAGGTAAGGAATTTATTATGTTTTCATAATGTGGAAAAGTATATTAGGAATTACAGAAAAATAAAACAATCTTTCACCAATATGGGTTTTATAGGTATGGCGTCAACGAAAGATGAATATTACAATTTCACAAAATAGTCTTTGAAAGCATAAAAAGTATGTTAAACTTTGGAACATATAGAAGTTTTCAAAGAACCCTGAAAGCAAATATGTGCAGAATATAGAAAATGAGAGTTACACTTTTATATAACACTCTTAGAGTCTAACAGTACACATGATAGAAAGTCTAACTCAACTCTACTAAACTAACTTGTAAAGTGAGAATTGCACTCATTTATATATTATAAATTGACATTATCTCTAGTCGATGTGAGACTTCCAATAAAGATTCTTACAGTGTAATAGTATTAGAGTTTAATAGCATAATAGTGTGAATGTTGTATATATAGTGACATGTTACAACACTTATTTTGGTCGTTTGATGGATCGTTTTATGATTTTGAAAGCATAAGAAGACTTTGAAATCAACATATTGAGCAAAAAATAGTGAATGAGACTAAAAATTCTTCATTTGTTGTCACTCTACCAAATCGATACAAAAGTAACATACGAAATTGAATTGTAATTTACAATTGTGTGCTGAACAAAGATTTGAGTTTATTTTTTAATTGTCTGTCCAACACACAATGAATGGACAGAAGGCACATCCTGCAAAAAAAATTGTAGGGGAATTGTTATTTGGGTGACCAAAGGCAAAACTATCCTAAAAGAAAGAATGAAAGGAACGTCACAAAAGAACAGAAAATTGTACCAAAGTAACTTTTTATACTAACATTTACAAATTTTCAAAGTCACCTTGCTACCGTAAAGATGGACATATAAGACAATGGAGATTGGGATATAAGAGTAAGATTTCACATTGGGATATAAGACAATTAGACTTTCGATATGAACTGTACAATGCATTACAACATGATGACATATAACAAATTAAGTTTAATTTAACTTAATCTTTAAATGATGACAAGTAGTTAAGATGAGTTCTACCAAATAGAAGGTGTCTATTTTAAATTAGACTCAAATATAGAATTAAGTCTATCCTAAAATATAAATTAAATTGATTTATATGAAAAAAAATTGAAATTTAAAATATTTTAATTACTTCATCCAAACTAATTATTTAAGAAACGATGATAATTCAATTGAAAGTAATTCAATTATTAGGTATTTCAATTTAAAAAATAATGTAATTCAGTTAAAAAATATACAGATCGGTTAAAAAATAGTGCAATTCGAGAAATAGTTTAGTTCAGTGCACTTAGTTTGTCTGAACTATTTTTAGTTCAGTTCAGGTGAACTATTTTTTAGTTCAGTGTAATTTTTAACATTGCAGTGCAATTCAGTTCATTTTTCCCAGCCCTAATTAAAGTCTATCATAGCGAAATTTATTGTTTGCTGGGTCTCTATTGTTCAAGCCACTATTGGACCACCCATTTATTTTTTGTTTGGTCTATTACTCAAGTCATATTGAACCATTATTGGATCACCTATTAATATATAGTCTCACACACTCAAGCAATGTATGCCTTGACATGAGTAGGGATGACTAATAAAGTTGCTATCGTTTTCATGGGAATTCCTGCATTCACTAGGTATGAATAATACCAACTTTTTCAATTAGGTATGATGATATGTACATATCCATCCCGTCGTCATCTCCGTCCCCGTTTAAATTATTAAAGTATTCATATATATTCACATACTATTCACTTTCTATTTTTTATTTCTTTTGATTGTTTTGTTTGTCATGAAATTCATTCACACATCCAAGATATTTGTTCTCTTATCAAAATCTTTGTGCAATTATGATAAGATGATGTATTTCAATCAAATATTTTTTATTTTTCACATTTGAATATTTCTACTCTTTTTTAATATTTTTATTTATTGTATATTTTTTTTTTCATATAAGAATGTTTAACACCATCAATTGAATCAATTGAAGTGTTTAATAGCATAAACCTCTATTGGCTAATATAAAAAAAAAACTTATCTTCTTTATTCCATTATTATTAATTTTGTTTAATTTAAAGAATTCTTTTGTGTGCTAAAACAAATTTTTGTTAGTTCGACTAAGTTGATATTAAAAATTTTTTCTTAGATCTCTAAGATTTTTTATCTTATCATACCATTAACTACACATTTATTTTCCTTTATGTGATTTCATTTAACGGTCTATCAAATTATCTTCATTTGATAGTTTTTTTTAATATTTTGATTTTTTATTTATTTTTATTATGTAAAATACTATTTTGATATTTTTTTTATATAATTTTTTTTTATTTTCCAGCTTATTATCATACGTGTAATTTTATCCCTATAATTATATGAATAAATTTTATTTACTATAATATAATAATTTAATGCAATTGTCATGAATTTGTTTTATCACCATCCAACATATATTGAAATTTAAAAGAAAAAATATCCATGTTAAAATTAAATTCTTATTAGTTTAATAGTTGTTCTTTGTGTGATTTTAATCAAGTGACGTATTACAATTTCTATTAATGTAAAAAAAAATCATTATAATTTAAAAAATTGAAGTAAACATACATTTAAATTTTTTAATTTAAATATTTGTTTTCCTTTTATATATATATTTTTTAAAAAAATTTACATTTTATCAACTAAATTTGTAAATTTAATAAATATTTTGACTCTCATGAAATTTTATTTAGTATTTTGATTTGAAATGTATATGATTATATTTTTTATAAATATTTGATATTGAAAAAACAAGAATACACTTCTTCTTTTAATATAGAATATTGAATAATATTATGCTTCTTTTACCATATTTGTTATTATTTTATAAACAATAATTAATTAATATTGAAACATTAAAAGAACATCTACATGTATAAGTATAAGTATATATCACTTAATGAGGGGAGATGAGAATGAGATAAAAATTTGATACTCTTTGTTTTTAATCGTTAGAATATAGATGAATAATTTATCTAAAAATGAGTATGAAATAACAAAACTTCTTCCTACCGTTGTAATGTGAGGGGATATGTTGAAATTTTTATGTTAATTATATATAAGACTAAATTATAGTAGTATATATATAAATAATAAATTAATTTTTAGAGTTGAATTAGTTTAAATTTGTCCACGACCTCCTGATATTTGAGAAACTAAAACAAGAAAATGAAATAAAAATACATTTTGCAAACAATTTTAAAACCAGGAGACTTGGAACTTTATTTTTTGGTTTTCTTTTATTCATACATTTTCTTTTAAATATTTTACACTTTCTATTTTATTTTTACCTATTTGCATTTACCTCTTCCTGTTTATATTATTTATTTTCTCTATTAAATGGATGGTAAGTGATGTGAATAATAATACTGCATAATAAAATATTAAAATTAATTTAATATTACGTAGATACTTTTAATTATTCAAGACATGAATATAACAAGATTTTATTTTTCGTCATTTTATGATTATTTTTTCTTCCCTATTTAGTGCCGCTGTTTCTATTGCACAATGGGAAAACAGTAATAAACTCGTCATACTCATAGTTATGTCATTGGCTTCTTTGAAGAAGTTATGATATTATATCATGCAATGCAGCTTGTTGTCTTTACCGACCAACCACGATAGATCCGTTGAGAAAAGGTCGTACTTTAAAAAATAATTAACTATGTGAGGATGTCGTAGAATAACAAGTAGACAGTTATTTTATTTTATTAATTCATTATTATTATTAAACAAATCTTTAGTTCCATGAATTTATAACTACAACCTTTGTTTCCTTTCAAGATGTTCTTACGAGGGTGAAAATGGAGGAAACTAGGTTCAGTAAACGTGTTTTCATAATCCATATTTTATATAAAATTAATAGATAATTTTATTACCATAATATAATTTTAAAAATTTTTATTAATTTATAAATTTATACTACTATAATTAATTTTGTAGAAAGAATAAAAGTTGTCCAAATATCTCTATTCAATTTTATTTGATTTAGTGAATAATGATATCATCTATTTATGTTAAAAGATATGAAGGTAATTTTCAAAGTTCAGATTTTTTACTGATTTTCATTGTATTGATTTGTGCCGAATATTAAAATTACATTATATTATTCTATTTAAAAGTTTTTAGAATATTTAAAAATTTTAAAATTAGTAATCATTAATATATTTTGAAACACAATAAATAATATACATATAAAATTCAATAAAAAATTCAAATTTATAATTTTTAGGTTCCTGTACTGCTATGATCGGTATATAAATATTTTTAAGTGTTTTTTCGATATATAATTTATTATGAAATATATGTAATCAATCATGTATTTTTTGTATTATAATTTTACGTCCTTTATTATAATAATAGATAGATAGATATATAATTAAAATTTAATAAAAATAATATTAAGTATCAATAAAAAATAAAATGATCTTACATTCTATTATTTTTCTAATTAAATACTTCTTTTTCATTTTAACTTTTTCTTCTTCTTTTTTTTTCTACTCTTTAGTGTCTCAATAAACGGAAGAGAGACGGTCAAAGGTGGGAGTGTCCTAATGATATAACGTAGACTACAAGTTTTAAATTTCTGGTTCTATTTTTCAATTGATAGAATTGAGCTTTCGAGTGCATAAATAAGCATAGCCTAATAAAGAAAATAAACGTCGTTTCAATAATTTTATTTCTTATTACGGTAAATATATTATTAATTTTATTTCTGTAAATATATTATAAGGAGACATGTGCAACGTAAGAGAATCAATGGTAATATTTTAATAGGAGGAACTAATAGCTAAAATTTTGGTAAAGGGTGTAATGAGAGTATTTAAATAAGGTATGTATGATTAAAAATAATAAAATAAAAGGGTAACAGAGAAAGAAATTGCATATAGCATATTATAGGTGATGCAAGAATGTCGACACTCTCGCGCTCATTTGATTGCAAAAAGAGGGAACCCAAGAATCCACAACTCACTCTCCAACCTCTCTCTCTCCTCCTTATGACGACACTCTTCTTCATTTTCGCCAACAAGCTTCTTCTACCCTTCCCTGGCATCAATTTCCCAATCCCAATCTCAACCTTCTCCACTTTTTTATTTATACTGTTTTTCAATTCCCTTCTCTATCTTCAACCCACAACCTTCTCTTTCTTTTTCCCTACAAATTCCCCTCACTCCCATGATTTTCACCGAGGTTTCTTTCTTCTTCTCTCTTTATTCCCCATCACCTTCCATGTAATCGATAATCATTCTTCTTTCTCTCTATCTATTTTTTAGGATCTGTGGCTTCTGCTCCACCAACTGGTCGGAAACACTTCTCTCTTTTCAGGTAACAATTTTTCGATTCTAAACGCACTCTGTAAATTCTTAATTATCATTAATTCAACTCCTATATATATATTTATAGGTGAATCGATTATTTTCTAAACTCTTGAGCCGCTGCTTTTTCCCAAATAGAGAAACCGTCCTTCTTCCACAACTTTCTGGAATCAATGACCAACTCCACCTGCGCAGGCGCTGAGTTAGACCAGTGCCGAGACGAGTCAGCGGCGTTGGTTCTCAAATTCGTCGCCATCGCCTCCATTCTCCTCTCCGGCATGGCCGGAATCGCGATCCCCCTCGTCGGGAAACACCGCCGCTTCCTCCGCACCGACGGCAACCTCTTCGTCGGTGCCAAGGCCTTCGCCGCCGGGGTGATTCTGGCAACGGGATTCGTCCACATGCTGTCTGATGCCAACGAAGCGCTCCAGCACCCGTGCCTGCCTTCCTTCCCGTGGTCCAAGTTTCCCTTCACAGGCTTCTTCGCCATGATGGCCGCGCTCTTCACTCTCCTCCTTGATTTCGTGGGAACGCAGTACTACGAGCGTAAGCAGGGGCTCAACCGTCCCTCAGAGGAGCAGTCTCGGGTCGGGTCGTCCGAATCCGCAGTGAAGGTGTTCGGAGAAGAAGAGAGTGGGGGAATGCACATTGTGGGGATGCATGCACACGCCGCGCATCATCATCATAACCACCCCCATGGCCATGACTCGTGCCATGGCATTGGCAGCGAGAAGGAACAAGATAACGCGCTTGCTGACTCCCATGGACACGGCCACGGTCACCTCCACGGCCACTCCCACATGGAAGATGGCGAAGAAGCCGACGTTCGACACATCGTGGTCTCTCAGGTAAATAGTTAAATCTCTGTGTTCTGGATGTACTTAATGTAACTAGTAATAATTATTAGTGGGAGTGTTCATAACTGGGGTTGCATTGCAGGTGTTGGAGCTTGGGATTGTGTCACATTCGATCATAATCGGGTTGTCTCTGGGGGTTTCTCAAAGTCCTTGTACCATAAGGCCTCTGATTGCGGCGTTGTCTTTTCATCAGTTTTTTGAAGGGTTTGCGCTTGGAGGGTGCATTTCCCAGGCGCAGTTTAAAGCCTCCTCAGCAACCCTTATGGCTTGTTTTTTTGCATTGACTACACCGTTGGGTGTTTCGATCGGAACGGCCATTTCTTCAGGGTATAACCCTTATAGCCCCGGTGCACTGATCACCGAAGGTGTTCTGGATTCCTTGTCGGCGGGGATTTTGGTGTATATGGCTTTGGTAGATTTGATAGCTGCGGATTTTCTTAGCAAGAGAATGAGTTGTAACTTCAGGCTCCAGATAGCCTCTTACTGCATGCTTTTCCTTGGGGCTGGATTGATGTCTTCGCTCGCAATTTGGGCCTGATGTCCCTCCCCTTTATATATAGTTGTAATACTACATTGTTCAATATTCATGTTTTATGTCTTTTTTGTTTTGTCTTCCCTGCTATCCTATTCAATCATACTTTTTCTTAACTAGAACTAGAAGAACGCAGATGAAATTTCATACCAGGTAAGGTAATCGTAAAATTTGTATTATCATGTCTCAGCCTGCTGATTTTTGCTAGCTCTTGCCCACTGACTAATAAACTAATAATAGTTTTTAAATAAGTTTACACAAAATTCATTGAAATAGGGATCTTGTCAACCGAGCAAGGGAACTGCAATAAAAAAAAAATGAGAAAATCAAAGTTAGTATTAAAATATGTATAAGAAGCCTTACTATTCCGTATCTAAGTATATAATTATTTTGTTTTAATTTGTGCACAGTACCCCTTCGAGCATCATTTACCTTGAAACAATAGCATTTTTAATACGAAGTTTGACCCTAGTTACTGCTACTAATTTGGTTTGGGATGAAACTATGAAGTGCATTCATCTGTGACAACTTTGATCTAGTTAATGCGATTTTTACCTGAAATTCTAGAATTTCGAAACATGTTCCTCTTTTTTTGGTTTACCAACGCAAGTAGATTTGGAGAAGAAAACGAGCAATTGATATTACGAGTTAGGCGACCGTTTTGGTTTGTCACGATACAACGAACCCAAAGTAAGAGTAGAGTTACAGGTTACAGGGTTTACAACGTTAACGCTAATAATTAGGAGTGTCGCGTAAGAAAAATATTACAATCTTTCTTTCTATTTTATGGTTTTTTGGTATGTTTTTTAAGTCCATACTATTGTTTGTAGACAGTTTCGTACTGAAATAAATAATAATTACAATGAATAAGTTAATTAATTAAATCCAATTTAATGGATTGATAGCTAAACAGTACTGTTAAAAACACATTCAATAATGTATTATTATTTTGATATAAATAAGGTAATCGTATATTAATTGTGTTTATAATATTCCTTATAATTTCTAATATTTTCTAACAATGAGTTTTGTAGTTTTCATTTCAATAATTTATTTTTAATATGTTTAGACACCTACAATTTATTTATTATATTATTTTTTTCATTTCAATATATTAGTTTTGACTGATTGTAATATAATTTAACTTTCAATGTAAGATGATAAAATTATTAAATATGGTCATCACCTTTCTTCTTCCACGATCTTAACATTTCAGTTTGGTTATGGAATCGAAAATGAAAATGATATTCGAACATAAAATTCGAACTCATTGTAAATTCATTTTGGCAAAACTAAAGCAGACGTGGAGAAAGAAAGTAAGATAAAATGGAAAACTTGGTAGTGTTGGTGAGAGAGGGAGAGAGAAAGGCGATCGGAAGCCCTTGCATGGTGGAGTTAGCGTGAGATAGAAAGTCGGAGTAGAGGCAGAGGAAGGCGTTGCCGGAGAACAGGTGTCTGACCAGAACTCATCAACGGCGTAATTTTCAGGGTTAGTGCTATTTTCAGAAGACGGCCACTAGGGCTTCGAAAAATCAAAGACTTCCGGCACACAACAACGAGCACGGTGGGTAGAAACCTTTTTCTGGCCTTAATGTATTTGTTAATCGTTGATTTTTTTAATAACCTCTTATATGGCAGAAACTATGCGATTTGAATTCGGTTTTACTTATCTGTAGGGTTTCCCAATCATGGAATCATGTATTGAGCTTTTGGTTCAGTAAAGTGAAATTTTCATTTGGGTGTATTGCTGATTTTGTTTTTATCAGTGTACAAAACATGACAGTTTGGGTGTTGAAATAATTGATTGAGGTGGTCAAATAAATGTTCATTTAATGTATATAATATTTGTGAAATTCGTAACATTATGATTTTTTACAAATATGTATTTTCGTCATTGCTGTAAAGCGAAGTGCATTGGTGCTTTTAACGAAAAGTTAACTGTGGCACAAAAGGAGTATATTGCAAGCACCCCGTTTTGGTGGTTTCCCATGTTAAAGCAATCATTGAAGATAAGTAGAAATGTTTTATCTCAGTTATGTATTAAATGGGTTGAAAGAAGGGGTGGTTTTGATGTTGGTGGTGAAGTGGTGGACTGGTTTTGATGTTGGTGGTGAAGTGGTGGACTTTAGTTTATTAGACGTTTGTTTAGGGTTAGGATTTTACAGTTTGGTTGATTTTGTTAATTTGAAAACACCATTGCTATTTTATTTTGAGTTATTTATGAATGTTTGTTATGGATGGATTTTACAGGACAAAGTCTGTCCATGATTCTGTTATGTGTTTTTGTTTTGAAAATGTATGTTGCAGGTTTTTAGATGTTTTGCATTTATTTTGCGCAGCACTAATATTTTTTTGTTTGTTGTGGGTGGTAGAACCAAATTATTTAACACAACACCCTACTTAATTTCCCTTCACTCCCCATTTTGCTGTGAGATAAAAAATATGTAATAGAAGTCCTCACTGAATCTACTGGGGAATTATATTTTGGAGGTCAGGAATTATGAACCATATGAAATTGACTTTGAGCAGTTTGTGGTTGGCATGTATTTGTCATTGCTTACGCAGGATGGGGTTGTGAACCACAATGTTGAACGTAAGTCCCTAAGAAATTGTTTTGTAGTCCCCGGTTTTGACCCATTTATGAAATTTCGTAATTTCAATTGCATGAAGTTGAGTTTGAGCAGTTTGTGGTTGGCACGTATTTCTCATTGCTTAAGCAGATTGGGGTTGTTCACCAAAATGTTGAAATTTAAAATGGTTATAAAAACTGGTACCGTGAACCAGAATATATAACATCACTCCCCAATTGGGGTAGTTGTACTCCCCACTTGATAAAGTAATTGATACTTTAAAGAACAATTTATTTCCTCCAAAAAATAAAAGTTGTTATTAAAACTGTTTTTCGAATTTTAGATTGGTCATAATAAAATAAAAAAATTTAATTGCTTAACAAAATTTTGAAATTTAAGATGGTTATTAAAGCTGGTACTGTGAACCAGAATATATAACAGCACTCCCCATTTGGGGTACTTTTACTCCCCACTTTGTAACGTAATTGAAAGTTTAAAGAACATTTAATTTCCCTCCAAAAATTAAATGTTATTAAAATTTTTATTCTAAATTTGAATTGGTCATAATAAAAAAAAATATTTAATTGCTTATGAAAACTTTCAAATTTAAGGTGGTTATTAAAACTGGTACTGTGAACCAGAATATGTAACAACACTCCCCATTTGGGGTACTTTTACTCCCTACTTTGTAACGTAATTGAAAGTTTAAAGAACATTTTATTTCCTTCCAAAAAATGTTCTTAAAACTGTTATTCTAAATTTGAATTGGTCGTTATTAAAAATAAAATTTAATTGCTTAACAAAATTCAAAAATTTAAGATGATTATTAAACCTGGTACTATGAACCAGAATATATAAGAGCACTCCCCAGTTGAGGTACTTTTACTCCCCACTTTGTAACGTAATTGAAAGTTTAAAGAACATTTTATTTCCTTCCAAAAATAAAATGACATTAAAACTGTTATTCTAAATTTGAATTGGTCCTAATTAAAAATAAACTTTAATTGCTTAACAAAATTTAGAAATCTATGGTGGTTATTAAAACTGGTAATATATAACAGCACTCCCTATTTGGGGTACTTTTACTCCCCACTTTGTAACGTAATTGAAAGTTTAAAGAACATTTTATTTCCTTCCAAAAATAAAATGACATTAAAATTGTTACTCTAAATTTGAATTGGTCCTAATTAAAAATAAATCTGCTTACCAAAATTTAGAAATTTAAGGTGGTCATTAAAACTGGGACTGTCAACCAGAATATATAACAGCACTCCCCATTTGGGGTACTTTTACTCCCCACTTTGTAACGTAATTGAAAGTTTACATTTTATTTCCTTCCAAAAATAAAATGTTATTAAAACTGTTATTCTAAATTTGAATTGGTCGTTATTAAAAATAAACTTTAATTGCTTAACAAAATTTAGAAATTTAACATGGTTACTGTGAACCAGAATATATAAGAGCACTCCCCATTTGGGGTACTTTTACTCCCCACTTTGTAACGTAATTGATGGTTAGAAATTTAAGATGGTTATTAATCCTGATACTGTGAACCAGAATATATAAGAGCACTCCCCATTTGGGTACTTTTACTCTCCACTTTGTAAAGTAATTGAAAGTTTACATTTTATTTCCTTCCAAAAATAAAATGTTATTAAAACTGTTATTCTAAATTTGAATTGGTCGTTATTAAAAATAAACTTTAATTGCTTAACAAAATTTAGAAATTTAACATGGTTACTGTGAACCAGAATATATAAGAGCACTCCCCATTTGGGGTACTTTTACTCCCCACTTTGTAACGTAATTGATGGTTCTACTACCCCTTTAAAGATCATCTTTTTGACCAGCAAATGAAATTTCCTTAGTTTCAGAGTGTTCATTGCTTGAGAACACAAACACAGGGAGACGAAAACCAAAATATTCATGACCACTCCACATGAGCTTATTCTTGACGCCTCAGTTGGGACATAATTTGCACCAAACTCGAAAATAAATAAAATGTTTTTCCCCCAAAGCTTAAACCTTTTCGAATGGTGAACAAAAAAACACGGTGTTGCAGAACGACTTCCGGTGGGTTGGTTGTCGTTGCCATCGACTCGCCTCCACTGGATTTGATCCCCTCCACTATCGTCGCTGTCGCAGGTGTGTCCTCTCACGGTGACCGCCTCCCGCCTCGCTTTTGTAACACCACAACTTCTCTGTCTCGACTTCCTCTGACTATCTCAGTCTCTCTCGGCCGTTCCGCCGACTTCCTCACGCTGGCTTCACCTTTCCACACACTTGATCACGCTGTCTCCGCCTTTCCTTCGAGTTGCTCACGCTGTTGCCGCCTTTCCTCTGACTTTCTCACACTGTTTCCGCCTCTCCTTCGACTTGCTCACGCTGTCTCCACTTTCTCCGACTTTCTCTCTCCTTGTCTCACGAACACTCTACAAATTTTTCATTTTGTCTTACTTTCTCTCTCCAACTCTGCTTTAGTTTTGTCAAAAAGAATTTACTGCACAAAACTTCCGCGCACATGACCATGGGTTCAATTTCATTTAAAAAAAGTAAAAATAAAAGAATAAAAGGGTGCCACGACACCCATGTAAAAAATGAGTTCGAATTTTATGTTTGAATATCATTTTCGAATCGAAAAATCTGTGATTAGGTTTGACAGGTTGTGAGGTTCAAAGCGATTGATTAAAAACTGAGTATATCCGAAAACACGAAGCAACTCATAGTGGAAGCTTTGGTCTCACGGTTTTAAATTTGCATCAGTTTGATTAAGGGGACCAAACTCGACTTCATTGCGTGCACGAAGGTATTTTCCTCTTTCTCTTAACTTCTCACTCTTATTCCGTCCTCTCAATAAAGTCTTAAGTCATTTATCAGGCAACATAGGTAAACATTTATGTCACTTTTGGGATATGATATCACAATTTCCCCTTGTAAAGACCAATAAAGATATTCATGAACTGTGGTTTCTGCTTAAGTTGTCAAGTTTATTATTTCATATATACTATTCACGTTTAAGATTTCTTGCCTAACTCCCAAAATTTGGAACGAATAGTGAATTTATTCTATTAAGAACAATCAATTGATGACGAAGCTCAAATAACTTCAAATACATGACATTATCTTTCTTATGTGAGATATTTCTAGAATATCAATAATTTCACTGTGTCATGTTCGTGTAGTACATACAATTCTGAAAAAATTCATCGCAAGACAAAATGTGTGTATACTATGTTTATTGTGAGTACTTCCCATTCACAGAGACATTAAGAAAAAGAAAATTCAAAATATCTTTTTTATACGTTGATTATAGATTATAGACAAACAATGAAAAAAAAGTAAATTAAAATAAATATTATTTTCTACATCATTTTATCTACAACAAGCACACTTGATTACTAAATAATTGTTTTTATTAATTATAATAACCCATAAAAGTTGCCATATTAAAAATATATATAAAATTTCGATAAGTGATATTTTTTTTTTAAATTCAACAAATTTTATCTTGTATTTTCGTAGGATATATATAAACTTATTATAAAATTTTATTTTTAAAATTTTTGAGAGTTGTTTATTATTAGTTATTACAACTTTATAAAAATTGACAATTTAAACCTGACAAGATAATTATTATATTATTCAATTAACGGTCACATCACTTGATTAATAGAAAAATTAATTAAAAATTTAATATTTCATAAATATGTATTAAACATTCAATTAAAAATTTTAAATTTATAAAAACTCAAAATTTAATTAAGTCTCATAAACGTGTTTTGCCTTACAAAATATTTTCTTCTTCCTCTCTTATATATTTTTTTTTCTTTTCTGGAATTCTTGATCCTGATTACAGTGTTACTCCATCACAAATGAACAAAGAAAAAGTCACAAATTATTGAATTTCCTTTTTTGAACTTCAACAAGTTTTATATTTATTATATTTTGTATAAAGTTATACATATTTCCTATTTTGTCAATCCGCACTTATTTATTTAGTTACTCTATTGTTTGTTTCACTGTACTGTTTTAATTAATAATCGAATTATTTCAATTATTTTAAGGAATATTCTGGTCTTGTTTAATTTGATAATTATAGGAAACATATTTAACTATTTTTTAACGTATTTAGGTAAAGGTTAAAATATTTTTTTTCCCAATTTTCATCAAGTTTTGTTAAATCATTCTTAATTTTGTTTTTGTGCTCCAATAGATCCTAATTTTTGTTAATTTTGTTCAATTTGATCTTTTATACTAACACTTTTTAAGCCATGAATAATAACTGTCATGTGTCAATTCTTAATTTTTTTTTGTTTTTTTAATATTTTTTTTAAATGTACACGTATTAATATAGGAATATGTAATGTGTGAGAACTAATGTTTTATATTCAATTTAGTTTTTATATTTATTATTTTTGTTGAATTTATTCATAATTTTGTTTAAAATTGACCAATTTTGTCCTTGTCAAATATGAGAACAAATTTAATTTTTATATAAAATTTATAATAATGTGAATTTTAATATATTATATAAACGTATTTAATAAAAAATGTGAATTTTAATATAAAAATTAAATTTGATTTCAATTTGGAGAGAGACAAAATTGTTTCATATTAACAAAAATTGAGACTAAATTGAACAAAAATAACGAATAAAGAGACCAAATTGAATATAAAACATTGATTATGACACATGACATGTTATCAAAATTCAAATTGAACAAAATTGACGAAAATTAAGACTATTTGAATACAAAAACAAATTTAAGACTGATTTAACAAAAGTTGACGGAAATTGAGAAAAAAAATTATTTTAACCTTAGGTAAACTTATATAAAACAGAAAATATATTTTATGCTTTGCCTTAAAAACAACTTTGAATTACTTTTCTTAAGAAACAATTTCAGTAAGAGAGAGCTTTTACGAATGTTTTTTTTAAGGATCTAGGAAATAACGATGAGTAGATGAGTAGATGTAAAATTTATAAAATGATCTTGATTATTTTTGTATTAAAAGTTTGGGCTATAGATAAAACATTAATAGAAAATGAAATGTAATTATTTAGAAAAAAACGTGAATGATTTTTTTTATACATAAAAAATTTAATAAATGTAATTAATTTAAAATAAATTTTGTTTGGTTAAAAATAATTTTAGTAAAATATTGGATAATAAAAAAATATTATTAATAATTAATTATTTTTGTCACCATAACTTTTTAATATTATTTTATTTAGATCTTGTTTTTTCTTCCTTTATATTATTTTTAATTTTTTTATATTTCATTATTATTACTCCTCCCTCAAATAATTTTTTTCATTCAAATTTCTTGAAAGGAAACATAACATTCTCACTCACTATCTCATTAAGAGTAAATCCATTGAAAGAAACACGACCTTATAGTTAATTTATATTTACTTAAAATTTATTTGTTTCAATTAATAATATTATTTATTTCTTCAATTTAAATACATTTTTTAATACTTAATAAATAAAGATATAATAATAACAGCAATAAGTTTTAATTTTAAAAATAAATTTTCTATTCTCTAATTTCCATAAATAATTAATTCATACAATTTATTATTTATAAAATAAAATAATTAAGAATATCACGATAAAAATTAATGAATATAAAGAATAATTAGGATAAGGTGCTATAAAAAGTAAAATAATATCTTACCATTAAATACATTATGTTCTATGATAAAGTCATAAAGTATTAAAATATAAAAATTTAAAGGTTTCTTCCCATATTAGTTTGAAAAGATTCTGAATTAAATTTAGAAAACAACTTTAAGAAACATAAATGGAAAATTTTAAAAATTGTGTAAATGCTAAAAATATAAAATAAATCATTGTTAAGTATCAACCTAAATTTCATCATATATAAAAAAATGAAAAATAAAATTACAATAAATATTCGCTTAAGTCCGCATTTTTAGCTGGATAGTTTGATGCGAATTTATAAAATTTTAAGAGTCATACAATTAATCTATAATATTATGTATCATATACTTATGAAAGATTATAGATGTTGAAAAATTTAGAGATTATGAAACTATAAGAAATATGAGATATATAATAGTTAAAATAGATGTGTTATATGAAGAAACTTGTCATTTTATTTTATTCTTATATTATCAATATATATATATATATATATATATAAAACCGAATATAAATATAAAATATTTTTTAATTCTATAATATTATTTAATTTCTAAAATTGAAAGATATTTAAAAAATATGTTTTCTAAAAACTAATTTAAATAAAAAATATATTAAGTAATATTTTTAACAATAAATTATATAATAAGGCCTATATTTTCTGAAAATGCAACTAAAGAATCAATTTGTCTTATTATAAATGATTGACCGATAAGAAAATACAAAATATAAAGGTCAATGTTTACATATGAATGATTATCAATGCTTGAAGATTATTATTTTGTTAAAGAAATCCAAAATCGTAGTCCATGTGAAGTATTGTTCATCGAATCAGTTAAATCAAGTTAAGGGTACGTTCTTTAGGAATGACAATATGGGCCTGACTCGTCTGGCCGGCTCGCAAGCCCACGAAAAAACTGGGACGGGCCAGGATAGTGATCTGGCAGGCCCGCAATAGTCCAGCCACATAAAAGAAAAACTTGCACTTGTGTATATTAGTTACTTTTTTTATGAACTCTTGTAGTAACGTTCCAAATTCTTGTATAACTGGAAAATATAATTATGTATTTTTTAATGTGTTAAAATTTAAAGAATACATTATTTATGTCATAGTATGAATATGAATATGATAAAAATGTTGCATTATCAATTTATCATCCAACTCCCTGAAATCTTTACTTAATCTCATGAACTTCTTAAAGTTTCCCAATTTTTAAACATTGAACGTTTTATCATAAGAATTTAAAAAAAAAAATGGGTCAACCTGCGAGCCTACGAGCCAAGTGATGTGTGGGGTGGGCCATTGATTGTAGCCCGCATAAATTGTGTGGGGCGGGGTGGGCCAGCTTGATGTGCGAGCCTTATGCTGGTTTGGTCGACTCGTATTGCCATTCCTAGCGTTCTACATCTTTTGTTGCATTCTACAAAATGGTCAATCCACAATCACACGTAAACAAATAAAAAATAGTTGTCAAATGACTTTACATAATTATTTTTAAAAAATAAACGAGTACAGACTTAAACGAATGTATATAATAAAAAACTAATAAATTTATTATTTTAAAACATGATATTAATTCTTTATGTGTAAAGTAAACTCATATCTCATTGGTAATCATATTTAAAATGATTGCATATATCTATGTTCTTTAATTCTCAGCAAAAATTGAAATTAACTTTTATTCACAAAATTTACTTAATTTAGTCTCTTATTTTTAAAAATAAATTTAATTTTAAAAAAATAAATCCGGACCAAAACATATTTGAACCTGCTTTAAAAATGTATTTATCGTAAAATTAAATAATTTTGTAACTAAAAGAAAAAGATAACACCGATCATGCGTGATAGAGGGGTGCGTTAAGAAACATTGTCATGGTAGCATGGGCAAAGTGACGGTCAAACGGACCACCGAAACCCTCTCTCGTTCATTTATGCTTTCATCACACCGAGCCTGGCCATCATCAATTTCTGTCCTTCCGCCACATCACCTTTTATGTCCATTACATCACTGCCACCGTGGCATTCTGCTCTCTTCAACTCTGCTATTTTTCACTCACTCACTCACATTCTACTTCTCATTCTTACCAACATATACATCACTCTCTTTTCTTCGCTTCACTCACATTAATCCCTGCACTCTCCCTTTGTGTAATGGCTCTCATTCAAGACAATGCTGTCTCCACAGAAGAAGAAGCTCTCACCTTCATGCTCCACGAGATTCTCACTGACTCTGAAACCGATGTGGGACAATTCTGTTTCAAGGAAGAAACAATAGAAAAGCTCATGCAAGAGCTTTACAAGGAAATCACAACAATCACCGTTTCTGCACCTTCCCCTGAACCACCTTCTCCGACAACACCCACACTATCCTCAAATGTTTCTGTCGGGGGCCAGGTAGAGCCAGAAGATGAGATTGTGGAGTTTGAGGTTGCCCAGAAAACTGAAGAAGAGGAGTTCAAAGATTTCGATGATGAGTGGCTTGCAAGGGTGCTTAGTTGGAGTCAGGTCCTCGACACTGCTGATTGGTTTTGATTCTCCTTTCACACAAAAATTATCAGCATCAATCAGATCCTACTACATCTTCTACTAATATATATAACTATGTCATCCAAGTAATATATAGTTATAGTAATCCTCCAATAACACAGAGAAATAAATATGTCATATGTATGACTTCCTCTTGCAATCCTCTTTAAATTGCTTCTTATATATCTTTTTCTTTTTATCAACCAGCCAGCTGAATAATTAGTACTGCAGATTATAGTAAGTTGTAGTTTCTAAAATTATATATTGTTGCTGTCAGTTCATTACTATGATGTTGAAGTCTCCTTAAAAATAATGTTTGCATGTTCTTGGAAATAGTATATGCCACCCCTTTCCAAGATGTTCTGGGAAAATAAATTTCAAGGCTCAAGACTCAAACAGATGAAATGAAATTTTGCATGGGCATGACTTAAAAGTCAATTGTAAATTTAGAATGAAATGTTGAACAACTGAACTTTTCCAGGTGTACGGTTTGGACACTAATGAGCACCAGTTAAGTCACATCAACATGAAAGTGCAAACATGTGCGTGCAATCAGATAGCATTATGTTACTTTGAATTTAAAATACACATATACTTAGTTTTTACAATTTTAAACCATTACAGTAAGTTGTTAACTTTGCCTGTGACATTTCTGTGTTTCAGTGCACTCTGCACTCACTCCCGTGAGTGTAGGTGAGAGTACCTAAAGAAGAAATCACAGTCCCACCAAAATTAAAGTTTCATAAACTAATAATTTCTGAGTGTACTTGAAAATTAATGTGATTCTTGTGCATGAGACTAACACGTGTTTCACCGCTTTGTATTTTTCAGAGATTGGTAATTCCTCACCGCTTTGTATTTCTTTTGTTAGAAGCGAGTAACCTCATCAATGACATCTTCAATTATTAAAGACTATAATAATTAACGGTGACGTTGTCTACCAAGGACCAGTATTTAAATGGTCCACTGATGGACCGTCACACATAACTATGAGATCGATACTAAAAGAAAAACAAGAGTTCACACAATTAATCGGTAATCCCTCACCGCTTTGTAATTCATCTAGAATCCTTGTCACCTAATACCAGTTGATGACTCAAGATTAATACCATCTTGGATATAGATACTATATATAAAAACTAATAATCCCTTATAAGTTTTATAATTCTTTTTAATGTATTAATAAGTCTGAATATTTAAAAACCTAATTTGTATATATATGAATTTTGATTAAAATTTTATAGATTTAAAATAATATTTTTAAATTAAATATAATTTGATGTTTAATCTTTATATAAAATTATTATAGTTCATTTTTGTTAGAATATAAAATAATATGGTTGAATTTCTGCTTTTTTTACTACTTTTATTTTGTACCGAATAAAGATATAAAAAGATTATACTCTCTTTATTCAGTATTAACATTAAACAACAATATTGTATTCCTAATAAGATTAAGGATATCTCCAAAAAAATATTTTGTCATACTATACTATTTATCACTTATCAGGTGAGTACTTTTTTAGCATTATGCAGTATAAGTTACATGTGATTAATGTAGGTTGGATTTGAAACTTCAAGTTTTATTAAAGGTGAGTGTTGAACCTGAATTTTACTTTTGAAAATTGTAAAACATTAAAAAAACAATGAAACTTCAACTTTAAAGGTGTTACACATTAATAGAAAAAAAAACATAAAAAAAAAAACATTACATGATCCGGTAATAGGGACAAATAGTTACATATATGGATAAAAGTTAACACATCATACATGTATAATATTATTTATCCACAATATGAAGACCTTGTTTGGTAGAATTTATTTTTTAGTCTGGAGAATAGTTGATAAAATATATATGTTTTCTATATTTATATTTATATTTTAAAAGTATGAAAGTCTCTACTCGTAACTTAATAATGTGTTTGGATAGAGTATTTTAATAAAGCAATTTATTTCTTTGAATAATTTAGAATTTTTTGGAAGAAAATGTTTTGTTTTGATAGAAAAATTAAAAAACATTTAAAATGTATGCATTTTTGTGAAGTATTTCAATTAGTTAAATTAGAAGAAATTCAAATACCTTCAAAATTGATGGAATTTGAAAATTTTCTCACCTAACCTTCCACTCTGAACCAAACCCCAAACGAACCCGGCAAACTCGACAGCCATGACGAGTTGGGCCAGCCAGACAGTTCGGGTCGGCCTAACAAAAATGAGTTAGGCAAGCCCGACGACCTACACAGACTAGGTGGATCGACGACCTAAACAGGTCAATCAAGCTCGACAACCCATATGGGCCAAACGGGCCCGACGACATAGATGAATGCCAACACAAACAAGCCCAACAACTCAGATGGGTCGACAGGCCCGATGACCCGAAAGGGTCGAGTGGGCACGACGACCTAGAGGTGTCGGGCAGGCTTGACAACCTAGAGGTGTTGAGCAAGCCTAACGACCTATACGGGCCCGACCTACCCGACAACCCAGACGGGCCCAACTGACCTGTTGACCCAACAACCCCGACTAGTCCGATGACCCAAGCGGTGCCGACCGGCCCAATGACCTAGTCAGTTGAGCCGGCCCAACAACATAGATTGGTCGGGTGTGTCGAATGACACGACAACTTAGATGGGTTGGACGAACCAATGACCTAGTAGGGCCATGTCGGCCAACAACCTAGACGGGTCAGTTCGAGCAAGGTCGACGAACTTGACGGGTACGACCGGGTTGTATGGGTCGTCAGGCTGATCAGGCCTTTCTAGATCATCGGGCCAACCCAGCCCGTCCGGGTTTCCCGATCGTCCCAGCCTGTCTGGGTTTCCCAACCGTCCCAACATGGTTGGGTCGTCGGGTCGGCCTAGCCCATCTTGATTATCGAGCCCGTTTCCAAATTTATCATGAACTAAAAATATAATTGAGCATAAAATAAATATTGTTAAAATGAAATTTCATCTCACAAGAAATTTAGTTACTTTATCCAAACAAGTTATTTAGAAAATGAAGAAAATTTAATTGGAAGCAATTCAAATACAATGCATTTCAATTTCTTAGCATTGTTGAAATGCTTCATCCAAACACAAGGTAAATATTTAAGTGGGTCAATTAGTGAAGAAATTGGAGGAGAAACAATAATTCCTAAAAGAATGTTGTCAGGCTATCATTAGGAGTGGAATGTGGTGTTAGACAAGAGAAGAGAGAAAGCGAGAACAATGTGAGAAAAGAAGACAAGAATAATTTTTTTTTTTATAATGTTGAAGGAGAAAATAAAAAGAAAGGAGAGGAAGAGAAAATAAAATATTCACATATATACAACTTTTGTAAAGTTGGGTAAGATTATTATCAATGTACATTTATATCCATGTAATATATATATATATATATATATATATATATATATATATATATATATATATATATATTTACATTCCAAAGTCCACAACTTTTATCTGATGTTGACATCCAGAAGTAATTCTGAAGGCAAGATCTGAGTTTCTCTAGTCAAGTGGTCAAAGAATATTTTTAGAATTTAAAAAGGTTTTAGGGACAAAAAAGATATTGGAGGTACAATAAAAAACTTCCTCAAATAATAAGATTAGGGGGTTTCTCCTTGCACCTCCAAAAATTTATATATATTGACATCCGAAAGTCCACATCATTTAATTGATGTCGACATCCAGCAGCATCCTTCATCGGAAGTTGACATCTAAAAATAATTCTAGAGGTGAGATTTGCATTCCTCTAGTCAAATGGTCAAAGAGTATTTTTGGAATTTGAAAAGGATTTGGGGACAAAAAGGATCTCGAAGATACAATAAAAAAACTCCTTAAATAATAAGATTAGGGAATTTCTCCACCTCCAAATATTATATATATATATATATATATATATATATATATATATATATATATATTATACATCCAAAAGTTCACAACTTTTTTCTGATGTCCACATCCAGTAGTATCCTTCATTGAAAGTCAACATTCGAAAATAATTATAGTGAAATCTACGTTCCTCTAATCAAATGCTCAGAAAATATTTTTAAAATTCTAAAAAGATCTGGAAAAAAAAAGATAGGTACAATAAAAAAACCCATCAAATAATAAGATTAGAGGATTTCTCATTGCACCTCCAAATATTTCTTTTCCATCCCAAAAAATATTTTAAATTCCCATTTTGCCCCTCAAGATGAAGAAATGAAGAAAAAAATATTTAGAAGTGCAAGAAGAAGCAAGATTAACTTGTACTTTTTCAACGAGTTTGTAAAAGTTGATACTTACGGGCCCAGACCGAGGAGTTTGATTTCATTTCCCCACCTGCAACTAAATATATCACGTTTAGGTACCATTTTAAAAGTTTTTTATGAATTTTGAAAAATTCATAGATAAAAATGCATATCGGTAAATATTAACAATATTTTTAAACTTTTAAAATAAATTAAATAAAATTAAAAAATATAATATAATATAATGTAAATTAAATTAAATATAAATATAATTTTAATTTTAATTAAATTTAATATAATAAAATATAAATTAAATTTTAATTTTTTTTAATAATAATACTCACATATATAAGTAGTAAGATATCTATCCGATCTATTTATAAAATATATTAAAATATCTATTTTCTATTGGTGAGTAAATATTTGAAGTATTCATCTCTTACCCGCTGCTGATACTAATTTAAATAAATGTTATCTTTAAACAATCATTCTAAAATCCTTTAATCAGAATATTATCTCCCAACTTTATTTTACCTAAGTTCATTTTCTCCCATCTTTTTAAAATCCTAGGCATCCATTGTCGTGTTTCTGTTAAATCTGAAGTAATCTTAAGTAATTTTTCTAACACAACACCACTTGCCAAAAGAAAATCTTACTGTGTTTTGTTTCACGTAGAGCGGTTGTAGCTTAAAGACAAGTAACTGGATTTCCGTCAGAAAAGGAGATGAGGCACCGATTGTAGTGTCATTTAGCCGAATACCACCGTGGTCCATGGCCCCTCTAAATTTATGACTCTACCATTTGCACTATCACACTTCTACGTTCAGACAAATTCCCTCCATCAATAACACTTATCTCATCTTCTTTTCTCTTCAAGACACACAGGGTCATTCATATCCTATTATGCCGCATACCATATATTATTTTAAAAATAATAAAAAATGCATGTTAAAAATATGAGTTTAAATTTATTTATTCTTTTCAAAATTAGGTTGAGTGAGATTTAAAATTTGCTTTTCAATGTATCATAGTTATGATTTAGAATCCATTTTAGTGAAATTAGTTGTTTGTTTAACCTATCTTGCTATCTAATATTAGAAAATTTATTATTTGTTAAGCCTATCATACAACACATTATCGGATAACTTAATATTTAGTTTTACGTTCGAGATATATATACCTCGATATAAAAAATTAGTTTGGAGATTCCATATTGATTATAAATAAAACAATTTTATAATATATAAATAAAACGGTTTTACTATATTTTACAAACTGATTTTATAAAATTAAGTTGAACTTAAAATTCTCTGTATTTATACATCATATATTTTACACTTTGATTTTATTTTCGATTGATTTGAGATTTTCTAACAGCTTTTTAAATAATTTATTAAGAGAAAACGTGACATTGTTTCTAAACTTAATTTTCAGAAAGGATAGGCCATGAAAAAAAGAAGAAAAAAACAAGGGCAGAGCATATGCATGGTTGATAGAAAAAGGGTGTGGGGACTGAGGCTATCTCTGTCACGAGACTGGGTGCAGCGGTAGCACTTGATTTTCCTTTTGGCAACACTAACAACTTATGCCTTTCATTCATATCTGTATCAATCTCTTCAGATCTGCAAAATCCTCATCTCACTCTCCATTATTCGAAAGTGAACAAAATTCATAAATTCTCAACAATTACTTTATACAAGTAACAATCTAACAAAACTTATTCAGATAAATTTGAGATACATATGTATAAGTTATAACTATAACTTAAACGCTTTGTATATACTTCTTAAAAAGTGCCATGCTGCAAAAGATTATTTTTTTTAAAAAGAAATTGTACATATTTTTACAATCTTTACAATTTAAATATAGAAAGAAGAAACAGAAAAAATATAAAGTAAGATAATAAATATTATAAAATAATAGAAAAAAAGTATGATAAAATATAATAAATGAATAATATAGTTATTTAAAAATATATAGTGGGGTTGAACAACGTGGGGGGACTGAAAAAATCGCAGATAGGAATTTTGTCGGTTCCCAGTACTTGCACTCTACAGCTTTATTTTTTCTTGTCTCATCTTAACAAATGTTTTGAAATTTATTATCATTATACATTTCTTTTCACTTTTTTATTGTGGTCTTTCTGTCTGTTCTAGCATATTTACATAAACTATTTTTTTCCCATCAACTGTAAAAATCACGTTAACATATTCAATTGAAGTTATATATATATATATATATATTGTTCACGTGAATGCTTGGCTGAAACCTGTTGTGTCCTTAGCCTTTGCCTCCTTCTATATATAAGAACCCTAGAACCTCTCTCTCTCTCTCTCTCTCCCTCCTTCCATGACTTCTGTTTCTCTGAACCTACCAGATCAAACTGAACTCTTCATTTCCCCCGATAATCACCATTCAACTCTCTCATGTTACTCCTTCTTCGACATATTAGACCAAAGCCAGACCAAAGATATCAGATACTTAACACATGCTGATCAAGAGGCAAGATCTTATTCTTTTCATTTTCATAGTCTTTGAGTTTTAGTTTGAATTGTGCAACTAATATTAACAGTCTTTGATGATTCTCTTTACATTAGGATGTGAAGTTTGTATTTCATGGTGGATCATCAGATAATGAGCAAGTGTGCAATGCATCGTCCACTCAACCTAAGTCGGTTATGGCAGATCCAAATAGCAGCGCGTGTAGCCGCCATAATTTATCCTTCCACAAAATAGAGGATCCAGAGAAGAGAAGAGGAAATTACGGGTATGAAAAATGGTTGTCTTCAAATGTGAGGTTGACGAGAAAAATGATGAGCCCACCTAGCAGCAATAACAGTGATCTAGCCACAAACAAAGCTTTCGATATTATTAGGGTTTGTGCAGATTGTAACACAACCAGTACCCCACTCTGGAGGAGTGGTCCTAATGGTCCTAAGGTACTTTTCCCTCTCTTCTTTTATCTAATAATTAATTAATTAATTAACGCTTGCTGTACATTGTTTACATTTGATGCTTTGAAGTTTTGTGCAAAATATTAATTAAGAAATTGCATTAAAAACTAAGAAGCTATGGTAAAATCTTGGTGGTGTAGTCACTTTGCAATGCCTGCGGCATTCGGCAGAGGAAGGCGAGAAGGGCAATGGCAGAAGCGGCGAATGGTTTTGGTCCTTCCAGAGGGCATCATGAAAAGGAAAAGAAGTGTCGTAGAAAGCATTTTGCAGGGTTGAAGAATAAGTCCAAGACTGCAACTAGTGCTACTGGTAGAGGAACATTATCTGAGGAGCAGAAACTGAGGATTGATTTGAAGGACTTTGCCATAAGTTTGAGGGATGATTCAGCTTTGAAGCAAGAGTTTCCAATGGATGAAGTATCTCAGGCAGCGATGCTTCTAATGGATTTATCTAGAGAGGCTTTGTTTACTTATTATAAGTAGAACTCTTTCTTCCATGTAATATTCATTTTCCACTAATATCTTAAGTATTCACAAATATTAACTAATGTCTTATCACAATATTTTTAATAAAAATATCTCCTATATCCAATAGCACCCTAAAATTGATAATTTTAACTATAATCAAACATACTATGACATAACTCATATAAATGTAATAAATTTAACAAAGAATCAAACGAAAATTAATATGCAAACTCTCTACAGGTTTCTTCTAACTCTTATTCCTATAAACTTATCTATCCTCGTACCAAAACACCATCTTAGTAATATCACATAGCAAATATAGGAACCATCTAATTGTTTGATTAAACATATAATACTGAATATTATAATACAAATATAATGACACAAAATATATCAAAGACTAATCATTTCATCCATATAATAGGTATAAAATGCGACTAACTTCTTGCAAAGGACTAATACTAATTTCAAAGTTAAAAATTAACATTTATTATATTACTTAGTCATTTAAGTAATCTATATATCATCTTTAATATAGATTTTATACAATAACCTGTTACAACAGGATAATTTCACACATCTTAAGTATGATAAATCTTCATAATACTTGATATTAGAAATCTTAGATATCAACATCTTAAAATTTTTGTTTATTTGATTCAATATATCCGTGGAACTTAAAATCTGGTTAAATATCATAACTTAATATGCACATTATATATTATCATTAATATTATCTTTCTGATTATTACTTCATAATAATAATATTACTCGGATTATTATTTACAATATTAAAATATGTTTCATTCAATAAACTCATATTACTAACTGGTTTTTCTACAGTAATAAATTTTGTCTCTTAGTAATTACTGTTTTTTTATAGTGAATTAATAGACTTAAGAATGAATCATTTTTCTATAATTAGAAAAATAATATTCATTTGTTTCTCGTACAAAGGTTCATACAAAGTAATACTCATGTTAAAATAATGTTTATATCTTTTAAGGAATTATTATAATTTTTACATTAATGTCTATAATTCATATTTATCCGTGTAATTTGCTATGTAACATTAAATCAATATGACTTACTTAAATACAATATAAATATGTAATATAATTTAAAATTGTGAACATCATTAATTGATATTTAATTTAATATTATTATTTTATAGGCTTAAATACATTTTTGGTCCTCATTTTCGTAGTGTTTGTTGCGGATGGTCCTCATTTTGACAGAATGTTTAAAATGGTCATCATTTTTACCGAATGTTTAAAATGGTCCTCATTTTCGCAATTCGTGTTTTATTTTGTCATTTTCTGTAACGCCGTTTAAATCATTAACGGAGCATTGTACAGGTGTCAAAATTTGTATTATGGTGTGTTACGTGTACTGTACAGATGTGGTAATTAGATATTTGGAGATAAATAAGTGACCTAGGGTTTTGGTAAGGAATGTTTAGCCGTTGGTGAGTTTTGACAATCTTGTTCCTCCATTCTCAATTGGTGTTGCTACAATCTTCTTCTTCCTGCAATCCCATTATATAGGTATGTTACGGTTCCAATCTTCTTCCTTTACCTCTGGTTGTAATCCTTGGAGGAACCGTGTTGTATCACTTCGTGCACTGTTGGTGGTTCAATGAGAAATGGATTAATCCCGATTTGTAGCTGCGGAGAGATGACAACTTTGAGGATGACAAGAACTCCAAAGTATATTGGTAAAAAATTTTGGGTACAATCTGTTTTTATTTTTGTGTTAATAATAAATTGACTTTAATTTTTGGTTTATTGATTTACAGAGTGGTGGTTCTAATAATGTGGGCTGCAATTTTTTCAGATGGTGGTGTTGATGAGAAGATGTCATTGAAGGTTATTGAATGTTATTGCAGATTAATGATTTGGAGAAGTTATGGGAGGATGTTGAGAAAAGGTTACAATTAGTAATAGGGTTCACTTGTTGTTATTGTATTATGCGTACTGTTATTGTGTGTAATCTTTTAAAGTCATCAAGTCAGTCCAATATGTTTTGTACTTTTGTTAAATGAAGAAATAAATTAGTTTGATTATCTTGATATTAGTCCCAACATGTTCAAAATGACATCTTAATCTGAGCATGGAAGTAAGTGATATTGATCTAAGCTTAGGAAAAATTAAATTGATCTAAGCTTGAAAAAAATTAAATTGATATAAGTTTGGAAGAAGATAAATTTATAACATTAATTCATCCTCATCAAAATGCACTACATCAATGTTTGGCAAAAGTGAAATTGATCTAAGTTTAAGGAAAGTCAAAATGCAGTACATCAATATATCAGAAATTCCAAAAAATAACTAAGACGTTTGTAGCTACTATCATGGCCTCCTCCTAATTTGTAATTTCATCCTAAACTGCTGAGATGGTTCTTCTGGTGTTGGTAGTGGTGTTGCTTGACTCTCCACTTCATTCCTTGGTGGTTGAGTTGTTTGAGTTTCATCAGTTGGTGCAGTCTGGGCATCTGTTGCTGTTATGTCCAATCTGACAGCATATGTTATATCTTTTTCTATGACCTCCTTTGCTGATTTATGTGTTATCTTTCTCAATTCTCACTCTTCCAACCTTCTTTTTTTTTTCTTGGGTCTTCTTGGTAAGATCCTCTTATGTGGTGGATGGACGTTAGGGTAGGGAGTTCTTTCTCATAAGACTTCACCATTGACGGGAAAGATGAAGAAATTTCCCTAATTGCAAAATTTGCCATAAATTGAGAAATTAACGTTAATTAGTCATATGTACAGTACACGTAACACATCCTAATACAAAACCGTGCCACCTGTACAATGCTTCGTTAATGATTTAAACGGTGTTATAGAAAATGACCAAATAAAATACAAATTGCGAAGATGAGAACCATTTTTAACATTCGATTCAAAATGAGGACCATTTTAAACATTCTATCAATATGAGGACCATCCGCAACAAACACGAAAATGAGGACAAAAATTTATTTAAGCCTATTTTATATCGATAATTTTCAAATATTCTTGTGCATGGCATGACGAGTAACTATACTAGTTAAATAGACAGAGATACTGAATATAAAAAAATGGTAAAATTTGCAAGCAACATTCACTTACGATCTTTTTAAATTTTTCAATAAGCTGTAGATTTTTTTACTTCATCATATGGAAATGAAATTGAAGAAAGACAAATCATCAGTTAAGTAAATGATTTTTTTTATTCAGCGATATTGTGAACCTTTTAGTTATATTTACTAAGAAAAGATATGAGCCTTTGAACAAAAATAAAAGTCAAGAGTGACCGAAGGAAAAGTGTGAGAATTTCTTTAGCTTTGATCTCTCCACCGTGAGATTAATCCGAAGGTCATCATCACTGCTGCTGGAGAGAGAAACTTGATGCAGATGATCCAAGTTCTTTATATTGTCCATTTACAAGCAACGGTATCACATAATGAATCAAGAATCAAGATCTCCCAATCCAATTGTGATGCTTTTCATCATCATGTTCTTGTGCACACCCGCATGAACACTGCCAACCGAACCACTCTTTCTAATCTTCACTTCAAACTCAAAATTCAACCTTTGAATGTGATGAAACCTAGGTGGTGTTGTTCCAACACAGTCACACTTTGTCATTAAGGCTCTCTCCGACGCACACCTAGGATCATAGACAAAACAAGATCACCCCAATCCTATTTCTCTTTCCCACATTCAAATGGAACGTGCACGGAGGCTAGCAAATAGGGCAATTCTAAAGAAACTGGTTTCTTCCACGAAGGATCATTCCCATTCACGGCGTCTGTCGTATGTTTCTCATTCCTTTGCAAGAACCAAACAAGAAAACTTGATCGGAAACAACAGACACCATGCATGCAATGTAACATCTCGATCCATTTCAGTGGAGGCACTCAAGCCCAGCGACACGCTCCCTCGGCGTCACAACTCTGCCACCTCCGATGAACTAACCAAAATGGCACAGACATGCGGCTTCGGCAATGTCAACTCCCTCATCGACGCCACCATTCCCAAATCCATCCGACGGAAAGAAATGTCGTTCAACACCTTCGATGAGGGACTGGCAGAGTCCGAAATGACGTTGCACATGAAGAGCTTGGAATCAAAGAACAAATGCTTCAAGTCCTACATCGGGATGGGGTACTACAACACGCACGTGCCACCCGTGATCTTTCGGAACATCATGGAGAACCCTGCGTGGTACACTCAGTACACTCCGTACCAGGCTGAGATCTCTCAGGGTCGTCTCGAGTCCCTCATGAATTACCAAACCATGGTCACAGATCTCACCGCTCTTCCAATGGCCAACTCTTCGTTGCTCGATGAAGGAACTGCGGCTGCTGAAGCAATGTCGATGTGTAACAACATTCACAGGGGGAAGAGGAAGACCTTTGCCATAGCCAATAACTGTCACCCTCAAACTATTGATATTTGCATGACTAGAGCAACTGGTTTCGGGATTAAGGTTGTTGTTGTGGACGTTAACGATGTGGATTACGGATCCGGTGATGTTTGTGGAGTTCTTGTTCAGTATCCGGGGACTGAGGGTGAGGTTTTGGACTATGGGGAGTTTGTTAAGGAGGCTCATGCACATGGAGTTAAGGTTGTTATGGCGGCTGATTTGTTGGGTCTAACGATGTTGAAGCCTCCTGGGGAACTTGGTGTGGATATTGTTGTTGGGTCTACTCAGAGGTTTGGGGTTCCAATGGGTTATGGGGGTCCACATGCTGCGTTCCTGGCCACATCACAAGAGTATAAAAGGTTGGTGCCTGGAAGGATCATTGGGCTCAGTGTTGATTCTTGTGGAAAGTCGGCTTTCAGAATGGCCTTGCAAACTAGGGAGCAGCATATCCGCAGGGACAAGGCCACCAGCAACATTTGCACTGCTCAGGTAACACCCTCCTTCTTTTCCCTCATTTGCTTTAATCAAAAGATGTAACTGATTTTGTTTGACGATTGTTGTTTCTAATCAGGCATTGCTTGCAAACATGGCTGCTATGTATGTTGTGTATCATGGACCTGAAGGACTTAAAACCATTGCCCAACGAGTTCATGGCCTGGCTGGGGTCTTTGCCCTGGGATTGAAGAAACTTGGTACCGTGGAAGTTCAGGACCTTCCCTTCTTTGACACTGTGAAAATTAAGACAACCAATGCTCAAGAAATTGTTGATGTTGCTCGCAAAAGTGAAATAAATTTGCGGGTTGTTGATGGGAACACAGTGAGTGTTACTTTTTATTGGATCAAATCCACTGAATTTGTTTTCATGTCTTTGGAGTATTGAGTTTGGTGCTTTTCAGATCACTGTTGCCTTTGATGAAACAACAACCTTGGAGGATGTTGATAACCTTTTCAAAGTATTTTCTAATGGCAAGCATGTAAGCTTTGTTACATATGCAATGTTCATAATTGTCAATTTTATCATTACTCATTACTGTAACATCTAAAACTTTAATTGATTATTCATTTGCAGGTATCCTTCACAGCTACCTCTCTTGCACCAGAAGTTCAGAATGCAATTCCTTCAGGACTAATTAGGAAGAGTCCTTATCTAACACACCCTGTCTTTAACATGTATATATCCCTTTGAGCATAAGTTGAATTCAAGCCATTATATTGTGGAAGCTTTAACATGTATATTCCATTTTCCCTTGAATAGGTACCACACTGAGCATGAGATGCTCAGGTACATTCATAGGCTACAATCGAAAGATCTTTCATTGTGCCATAGTATGATCCCCTTGGGATCATGTACAATGAAGTTGAATGCAACCACTGAAATGATGCCTGTGACATGGCCTAACTTTGCTAACATTCACCCTTTTGCACCAATCGAACAGGCTCAAGGTTATCAGGTGTGTGCATTTAAATTAAGAAAAATACGGTATATGAATTTTTCTGTCTAAACAAGCAAATTTGGTACCAGGAAATGTTCAAAAATTTGGGTAGCATGTTGTGCGCAATCACTGGATTTGACTCCTTCTCTTTGCAACCTAATGCGGGTGCCGCTGGAGAATACGCTGGATTGATGATTATTCGTGCATATCACTTGGTATGCTGGCCATAGTCATCATTATGAACATGTTTGCAATCTACTGTGATTTACTTTGCTGCATGCAATGTCTTCCATTACATTATTTACTTTGATATTCTGAAGTTTTTGTGATGCGCACTTATTTTACAAATTGGAAAAACCGTAGGCAAGAGGAGACCACCACCGCAACATTTGCATTATACCAGTTTCTGCACATGGTACAAATCCTGCTAGTGCTGCTATGTGTGGAATGAAAATTGTATCAATCGGAACTGATGCAAAGGGAAACATCAATATTGAAGAGTTGAGGAAGGCTGCTGAAACACACAAGGACAACTTATCTACGCTTATGGTACAACTTGCTTCCTGTATTTGAATTTTACTTGCTCTGTTTGGAGTAACTCTGTGCTCGGAGAAACATCTTGGTCAATTTTGTATTTAAACATTCATTTGTGTTGGTTTTCTTGTTAACCATAGGTAACATATCCTTCAACTCATGGTGTTTACGAAGAAGGCATTGATGAGATATGCAAGATTATTCATGATAACGGAGGACAAGTATATATGGATGGTGCTAACATGAATGCACAGGTTTGTCTTTATACACATCTTTGCATTCTATGTAAACATCTTCGATCATAGTTTTGTTGTTGTTGTTATCTATAATCATTTTGGTCTGCAATTTAATAGTTGAGTAATTTTCAAAATTTTGGTAATTTGTTTCGTCTTTACAGGTGGGACTTACAAGCCCAGGAAGGATTGGAGCAGATGTTTGCCATCTGAATCTCCACAAAACATTTTGCATCCCTCATGGAGGAGGTGGCCCTGGCATGGGTCCTATTGGAGTAAAGAAACACTTGGCACCATTTTTACCTTCACATCCAGTGGTAATAATTTTTGTTCTATGTGACATTACATATCATATCACAGAAAAAATCATGTTTAACTTTGTGTTGCACTTTTTCTTTGTAATCAACGATTTGTTACATACTAAAAGGTTCCCACTGGTGGCATTCCTTCCCCTGACAAAAGACAACCAGTTGGTACCATTTCAGCAGCACCATGGGGCTCAGCTCTGATACTACCAATCTCGTACTCTTACATAGCCATGATGGGTTCTAAAGGACTCACCGAAGCCTCAAAAACAGCAATTTTGAAGGCAAACTATATGGCAAAACGATTGGAGGTTTGTGCAACGTTTCAACGATTGCATTTGCATGTGTTTCTGTTCACCTTTCAACTTAATTATACTTCTAAGTTTCACAGACTCATTATCCTGTTCTTTACCGTGGAGCGAATGGAACTGTTGCTCATGAATTCATCATTGACTTAAGAGGCTTTAAGGTAGCTCCAATTCGTTATTGAGAATGTTTTTTCAACCAGTTTGAATTATTCACTATCTGCTTAATAGCAAACTATGCTTGTGGCAGAACACTACTGGGATAGAACCTGAGGATGTTGCAAAGCGGCTTATAGACTATGGCTTCCATGGACCCACCATGTCATTTCCTGTGTCTGGCACACTTATGATTGAACCCACCGAAAGTGAAAGCAAGGTATTCTAATATAGGAAACTAATGACCTCTCTTTTTCTACTTTCTATTTATTCAACTCAACTAAACTTGATTGCAGGCTGAGTTAGACAGGTTTTGTGATGCTCTTATTTCCATTCGGCAAGAAATTGCTGAGATTGAGAATGGAAAGGCTGACATCAAAAACAATGTACTAAAGGTATGAGTTTGGTTTTTGGCTCTTGTTTATTCTTCTCCATTCATATTTATCTAAAATTTCAATTTAGTTAATAAACGTTTGAGTGATGATCATCTGAAACATTTTATGCAGGGTGCCCCTCACCCACCATCACTGCTCATGGCAGATACATGGACAAAACCTTACTCTCGAGAATATGCAGCATTCCCAGCTTCCTGGCTTCGTTTTTCTAAGTTCTGGCCATCCACTGGTATGAAATCATTTCCATAATTAATCTTCCACAATTTACCTTTATTGTGAGGCTACTTTCTAAAGTTGGTGAGCAATTTTTCACCATATATGAGGGGGTATTAATTGATTCTGAATGTAATTAAACTATGCATATAAATACACTTTTTTTCTGTAATCTTAGTGAATTTGCAGGTTCTACCATTATGTTTGACAATTAGATAGACTAATGAAGATTAAATGTTGTTGGGTGTATCAGGACGTATTGATAATGTGTACGGTGACCGGAACTTGGTTTGCACCCTTCCCACAGATTCAAAGGTTGCTGAAGAACAAAGTTCCACAACAACGTAATCTTCTTTCGTTCTTATTTTTATTCATACAATGTATATAAACTCTTCCTATTATAGAGTTGTTGCTGTTTGACCTTTGCTTCATCGCATCATAATGATGATAATGTAACTTTCATTAAGTAAAACCTCTATACTCACTTTTTCCCTTCCCAGCAAATCTGTTCAAAAGCTTCCATTTAAGTTTTTACATCATTGAAGATTAGAATGAAATAATAGTTATTTAAATGCTTTCATTTACGAATATATATATATAATTGTTTTTTATCCTCATATCGCCTTTGCTTTTTCATTGTGAAATAACTTATATACGTTGGGGTAACTTCCGACTTGAAGAATAACTCAATTAGTGGAAGACTTATCCTTAATCTTATTTGACTGTTATTATTATAAGTATTCACGAGAATGAGTTTTCCATGAAGAATATATAAGGTAAGTCGCATTATAATAAGACACTATTATTTTAAGCGTTAAATGTGGTGAATAAAGAACTTAACTGGACCCATAAAAGAAAACTCTCTTCAGTGGCATAGATAAATAGTACAGACGTTGGTGAATTTGAGGTGAGAAAAAGTAGATAATGCATATATAGAGAAGTTAAATATGAGACATAAACTCAAAAACTATGCATCTGCGTGGGAGTTGCGAGTTTGAGTTCTAAATCTGGGTGTGGCATCTGAAGAGTGCAATTAGATGAAGATGAAGATGAAGATGAAGGGATATTGTGAGATTGTCGGAGAAAATACTTCTGTGCATGACTTGCCACTTGCACAGGTGTTCTTGTTTTCACAAAACTTTTCGATATTCCTCTCCAGTTTCCCTTCCCCAGCTTCTGAAGCCCTACCAGAAACACCCTGTGTTCTTCCTCTGTCCATGCTACACCTGAACTTTCCACAAACACTAACATTTTCTTACAAACCATCATAACTATATTTATTTACTTATGCAAAACAATATTCATTCTATACATTATACAACTTTCCCATTATTAACCGTTTAGAAGTTGATTTTAACCGTTTAGAAGTTGATTTTAAGTCAAATTCGATCTCACAATCGATTTTCACAAAATTGAATTTTAAGAATTATATTCATTTATATATTCTGAATAAATTTTATTTCTAATTGAGACGATACTTCTGACGTAATTAACAATTGTTTATATAATTATGCCCACTTATCTAACTTTAAGAAAGAAGTGATTTACTTTCTTCAAAATTTGTATTTGCCAATAATACTCAAACTCTTTTTAATTTTAAAAAAAAAAATTATTGCTTTTATGTTTTTAATAAAATATTTGTGTACTGTCTATGATTTTTAAATATATAATTCACATTTCTGTTTTTTAGTAACGTAACAATATTACGCCTCTTACTTTATTCATAAAACGTATATTTTTACCTTTATCAATATTAAAAATTCTTTATTTTTTGAATTTTTATTTTCGATTTTTATTCAAATTTTAGTCAATGTGTATTTTTAAATAAAATGAGTCAAATTGTCACTTTATTAAAAATATAAAGCAAGTGGGTATGATTTTATTATAAACATAAAAAAGGGGATTATTTATTTAAAATCCATAAGTAACGTAAATGGTACTTTATTAAAATGATTTGAGTGATTAGTATATCTACTTTAAAAAGGAAATAAGTACAATTATTGAGCATAACTTCAAAAGGAAAAGGAAACAAGTACAATTTTTCCTTTTTGCTTTTAAAAGGTTTACTTAAAGAACTTCTTTTTTTAATGCAGTTATAAGAAGAACAACTAATATTTTAAAATTGAACTTAATTATAATTTCATATTTAAAAAAATAATAAAATAAAAAAAATATCGTTTTTTAAGAGTAATATTACTTTTATTTAAAAGTCTCATTAGTTTTTTTTCTTCATGTTTTTCGACTACATAATTCATTTTACCTTATATTTTTCTCTTATTGGATTTTTAATAATAAATAAATAAATTTGGGACTATAGAGTTATTATTCCTTAAAGGTTTTGGCTTAGATTTAAAATCCATGTTCTAATATAATATTACAGGACATCATAAATTCACTAAATAAGCTATTTATATAATATTACTTTATACGTACCAAGTTTATTTGCATGTGAAATTCAACTAAAGGAGTGATCAAATTACAATATTCAAGTAAGTGCAAACAAATTTCAACTTCACACAAAGCTAAATTCATTCTCTGATAAGAATAATAACATTATTTATCATTCAATAAAATCTTAAATAAACATATTAAAAATCGATAACAATGATTTTAAAGAAGTATATATACGTGATTTCCTCCTGAAACAAATAGAAATAAAAAAAATAACCCTTATTTCACTGGAATCCATAACAGAGGAAGAAAAAGATGAAGTGAGAAAAATAACCTTTTTTTGTGTCTTGGATTGTCGATAGGAGGGTATTGGCAGTGAGTAAGTAAGCATCTGAATTTTGGTTTCCGTCACGCAGGGAAGGAGATGAAGAGAAGAAGTAGTTGGTGCTGAAACTCGGTTTCATGGCAGAATATGAAGGTGAAGAAAAAGAAATAGTAGAAGATGAAGAGGAAGAGGAAGACGAAGAAGAAGATGAAGAAGAAGACGAAGAAGAAATTTCAACCTGCACTCCAAAGAGCTTCAGGTATGTATGACTGAGAGGAGTTTTACAAGTTCTTGAATTGTGACCTAAATTACCACAATATGAACATTTTCTGGCTATTCCCATTTCTGAACTACACAGAATATCCCTTGCATATCAAATATTACCTAATGGAGACCAGAAACACACACACACACGCATATATATATATATATATATATAGAGTCAGAAATCAGAACAAAAAGGCATAGAAATGATTCATTATTTGCATTAGTTGTGCGGTCTTTGGTGGCGCCATTGTTAACGTGCATAGTGGGAGCAAAAAGGTTGAATATTGGAGTAAAAAATAGCGATAGAGAACACAGTTTTTTGTTGGGAGCTTTTTCCAACCCAAGGTTTTGCAGTTGAAACCAAAAACAGAAAGAAATCCAAGAACTCTCTTTAAACTATAATTGGAGAACCATAAAAAAGCTTGTCCTTAATTAATACATAATCAAATGATGTTGTCAAGTGGCACATTGGGAGTGCGGGATCAAGAGAATTATTCTTCCTTCCATTTCCATGCCTGCACCACATCACCCATCACCTGGGAATAGTCATATCCGTACATTAAAATATAGTAAAGGTATACACTATTATTTTATAATTTATGTTTATTGTTTAAATAAAAGTTTTGAAAATTTAATTGTTAAAATATAATTGTCTTTATTTATTAATAATATCTTAACTTTTTTTAGCTTACTTGTAATTTTGATTTATATATTTTATATATTTAACAAAATGTGCTATTTTAATCTTTAAGTTTTTTTATGATTATAGTTTCTTTGTTTTTCATTTATTTATTAATCTAAAATTTTAAAAAGGTTTACCATAAAGTTAACTGATTAGATGTGTTTGATTTAATAGCTTAAAGTTTAAAAGGTAAAATATAAAACAAATACGTGTCTTACATGTGGTAAGAATGATTTTTTTTTTTAATTATGGAAGCTAGCTAGCTTTCTTAAACCAATTACTCATTTAAAGTGACATCTATAATAATGAGATCGAAAATGAAAAAAAAAAAAAAAAAAAAAAGTAAAGGTACATTGTTTCTCGTGACCATGTAAGTGTAATTTATATACGACGAGTGAATTTTTTAACTAAATCCATTTTAAAAAATAAATACGTAATATTTTTTTAGTTTAATTTTTAATTTTTCATTTATTTATATATATTTTAAATTCACCATATCTTTGTGATTCATGTGAGATTTTCTATATAACTCAAAGATATACATTTTGAGCATGAGACTAGACATTAATTGATTATTTAATAAAGATTCAATAACAAATGATATTATAGACCTAACAAACAACAAATCTTATTACGATGGAATTTAGATGACTTGACATCATCTTAAGAATGAACTTGGAACCTAAAACAATCTTACAAAATCAATTTATAAAATAATGTTTGTAATCATTTATATATATATATTGTAAGTTCATCTTTTAGTTAATGTAAAATCTTTAACATACTTCTCACGTTAAAACATGTACATTCTGAACGTGAGATAGGTACAAGTGGTAAAAATTAGTTAACACGTGTTCATAAATAATTTAAAATATATTTAAATTTATTTATTTATTTATTTTTACATTTAAAATATGTCTTGATCCAATTTTCAAGTCAATAATTCTTACTTAGTTAATTAAACGTTTAAGTACAAATGTGAATTTTTAAAAATTTAAAATTCAACAAAGTTACTAATAGCTAAAAATCGAAGAGAAAAAAAAAAAGCAAAACATGAATTTTTAAAAATATAGGCATAGAATTATGATTAAAAAAATTTACTAACAGAAAAGCTTGATAAATTTGTTAGCTACGGTAAATGTTTTTCTTTTACTATATTAGCTCTTTAATATTTTGTTTTTCTTCTTATACTACTTCTTTTTACAATTTTATACATATATATTAATGATCATGTATAATAATTAGTTTTCTCTTATTCTTTATTTTTATAATTATATTATCTATAATATTTATTTTATCATTTAATATTAAGTCTATTTTAATTTTATGTTGATAGTTATATCAGTATGTCAAATAGTCACTTCTTATTTTCCTAATTTATCTAATTAAAATCTTCTAAAAACAGGATCAAAAATAATTATTTGCATCTTCAGTTTATAACTGATATCTTTTAGGTCAAATTTTAAAAAAATAAAAATGACTATGTATGCAAGAAGTAGGTGAAACTTAAGTAATTTTGAAAAGAGTGTAGAAGATTTATAATCGAGCCCATTTATAGTTGGTGCATATGGGCCTGCCCTTTGGACATCTGGTAGGCATGCATGGACGACAGTGAGAGTCCACAGTAAACAAACATGCCATGTCTCATCCTTCACTAATCAACCATTTCTCCTTTTTTTTATCAACTTCATTCATCAACATAAAAACAATACATTATACTGCAACAACAACAAAAACATTACACAAATTTGTTGGTCATAACATAATGAATGGTGGGTCCACACGAGGGTCAGAGTTCGATAAAGAACTCACATGAACCGCGTATCTCCATCTCAGCCTTTTCCTTTTCTTCGATTGCGACCACTTCCCTCTTCTATCACCACTTTTTGCGTTAAAATTGATTTTTTAGTTTTTTTATTTAGAATATAATAGATGAAAAACATATAAATAATATTTTCAAAGTCACCTTTTTTTTTAATGTTATTTTAGCCTAAAGAGTTCAAAATATATAAAATTTTGAAAAAAGATAAAGAAAAAAATTTGTTGAGGGCATATCTGTCTAAGAGAAAAGAGGCATAGTAAAGTAAGGCTGAAAGATAAATAAGAGTCACGTCACCAAACGTGTTGTTGGATTTGACGTTCACTATTCATCTGGTTTTCATGAATGAAGACGAAGAAGAAGAAAAACACGAACCTCCTTTCCCCTCGTTACACTAGGAAACGCTCCCACACAAAGCGAAACCCAAAGGCCAAATAAAAAGAAAACTAACCGTTATGGCTTCAGAAGCAGTGCTTGAGCTAGGTCTAACCCTAGAGGAATTCACGGAACTCGAAAGCACCATCAACACGCACCACAAGTTCGCGCCATCCCCCAAAATCTGCACCTCCATCATAGCGCAACGTATCGAGGCTCCCGCGCACACCGTCTGGCCCCTCATTCGAAGCTTCGACAACCCGCAGAAGTACAAGCACTTCATCAAGAGCTGCAACATGCGCTCCGGCGACGGCGGCGTCGGCAGCATCCGGGAGGTCACCGTCGTCTCCGGCCTCCCTGCCTCCACCAGCACCGAGCGCCTCGAGATTCTCGACGACGTCAACCACCTGCTCAGCTTCCGCGTGGTCGGCGGCGAGCACAGGCTCCACAACTACCGCTCCGTCACGTCGGTGAACGAGTTCAACAAGGACGGTAAGGTTTACACCGTTGTGTTGGAATCCTACGTCGTGGACATTCCCGAAGGGAACACCGGCGTTGATACCAAGATGTTTGTGGACACCGTCGTGAAGCTTAACCTTCAGAAACTTGGGGAGGTTGCTATGGCTACCATTCTGCACTGATCAAGTTTCATCGATATCACTCTCACACTACGTACCTTCTTCACTTCATTCCTACTACCTTAGTTACTATATATTACTATTAATTGGTTAATTGTTCCTGCATGCTTTCTTTGCAACTTCAACTTTTCATTGTTAATTAATACTTTTCTTGTATCCCTCTTCCTCATTTATATAATCAACTATATATCTGTCCTCGATCCTAATAAGTACTTCAACTATGCAGTTTTAGAATTCAACATGAATAGCAACATCTTCATGTTTTGCATATCCAAAAAAAAAAAATTAAAAGCAAAAAAACATCAACATAAATTCAAGTAATAGTCGTTGCTACAATGAAGTAGACTTACTTTTCTGTTTACTTTTAGGAAATATAATACACACTTCAGGATTTTTTTTTTTGTTTTGATGGCAGACATGATTAACTTGAAAGCATTTAACATGGTTAAAACGAGTGCTAATCTTGGTGAGTTATACAATAATTTTGGTATTGATCCATTGGTTCGTTAACCATTCCCGGTTTATGATTGTTAGGCCCTTTAAATAGAAATAGAAAGAAAAATTAATACTTGCATGTAGTGAATTGCGTGCACTTTCAAGGTTTTTTTTTTTTTTGTGTTACGTTATGGCCTCGAAGATCCCACACTAATTTGGAATTCCGGCTGGAAGTTTAGAAAGAAAAAACAGAACATAAGAAAGAAAGAAAGATTACGTTTAAGAAAAGGTGAAATATTTAAGGTTATAAGATTACGATGAGGCAGAAAGAGATGGATGTGTTTGACATTAATTGGAATCGCTTATTAATATGATTTAACATTTGCGTGCGTTATTGGGGGTGGATTATTGCGTTGCAACTTGCGAGTTTGTTTCGGGCTTTCGTGTACTCAAAGTCTCAAATACAAAGGAAGAAGACTTCTAATCATTAACATTCTAAATTAATTTGTCGTTAAGCTCAATAAAGACATATTTGATTTAATTTCAAACACACTGTACTGTTATTTTATTTTGATTAAAAAAACATCGTTATATTCAAAATTGAATTTGAAAGAAACAGGTTAAGAATCATTCAATATGCTAATAGTATATATGTTTTAAATTAATTCCGTTTATAAATATTGATTACTTTCACATTTGTTGTTTAATAAATGATTTCTACTCTTTTCTTCCTTAATCTCTAACGATATTTATGTTGTGTTTAAGAAGAAAAAGGTAACAGGTAGTTGAGGTTAAAATAAAACCTTATTTTGTGGTTCATGTGTTAACCCCGAATTGAAGGCAAAAGACCAAAAAGTTACAAAATCTTGTGATGATGGCTTGTGACAAACCTTAAGGAACATGTGACTGTGAATGCTCGTCAGCGTAAAACTACACCGTTGGATTATTTTATTTACTTCAAAATTTAATTTCCATTAGTTATGGTTTTAAAAAATATTTGATTTTGTTACATATTCATTAATTATGAATTTCTTCGTTTAATTCACCAGTACGTTTTTTCCTTCCCAATTATGACAAAACGTAAGAAATGTAAAACTGCCTTAAAATAGAATAAAAAATAAATCAATTTTATGTTTATAAAAACTATCATGAAAAAAAAAAAAAGAAACAGGTTATATTTCAAATATCATTACAAAACAACAACAACTATATCCCGATCAAACTGAAAAGAGTGATTGCAATATATAAGCACGTGATTAGTGGTTGATTAGTGTTACACAAACCACTATTGGCTATTAATGACATTTCAGACTGAGTGCTGAGTGTAGATGTTTTGCAGTCTCAGTCACAGTTACACTTTAATATTTTCAATTTTCAATAAATGTATGAATTGTTCAATTTTATTTTATAATCAATTATTTTCAACATCACTGAGTTTTTCCACTAATTGCTGAAAAATTAGTTAATCGCAGATAAATTTTAAAAAATAATACTATTAACATTATATGAATTTTAGAAACTTTATATTTTAATATAGCATAATGCTTCTAAGGGTACGTTAGTATGTTTTATTGGCCTAATCTTATAGTTTATCTTATTTTCTTAAAAAAAATGTTGTTTTGGTATTTCTTTTGTACCTTCCTTTCTTTAAACTAGGTTAAATGGTTCTCTATTTTTTAATAAAATCTTAAATAAGTCTTTTTTTTTCAATTGGATTTTTATTGTGAAAAATTCGTTGTGTATTTAAATATATATTTTATATTGAACGTTATTTAAATATATATTTTGTATTAAACTTTATTTAAATTTTGTGTTAAATATTTATATATTTATAATTTATAGGTAAATGTTGGAGTTACATTAAAAATAACATTTTTATAAATTCAAATATAAAATTTTAAAACAATTTTATAACAATTTAAAATAAATATATTTATTTAAAATTTTACAATTCAATTTATAAAGTTGTTATTTTTAAACCAACCCTAATATTTGTGTATAAATTATTGATAAAATAATATTTAAATAAAGTTCAATGTAAAATAAAAACTTAATTTTGTTAGAAATATCATTGTGACATTTATATTAAGGTTAATTTTTGTCTCAATTTGAATAGGGATAAAAGTACTTCCGTTTTATAAAAAGTGAGATCCAACTGAGACAAGATAACAAATATAGGGACTACATCGTGATATGTGGTACTATCTCTGCCACGTGGCACAACATCAGCTTGATACGTGACAAATTTTTATTTTAAAAAAATTTTAAAAGTTAATAAAATAAATAAAAAATTTAAAAATTTAAAAAAATCACGTGCTAAAACATGGTACATAATTAACGCGGTTAATGTACACTAATAAAAAGAACCTAAATGTACCAACTTCTCCAAAATAGAGACTTAATTAAAACAAAGAAAAAAAAAGGAAAACTACTTGAGATTTTCTTACCAATGGAAATCAATGAAATGATTTAACCTTTAAACTAAATATCAAACTAATACTCTCAAAAAACTTAAAACCCTTTTAAGATTAATGCATATTTTCCAATTAGTCGTTTTTTTTTATAATTTAAAACAAAAATTTTATCACATACTTAGATTCGTTCAAGTAAACTCTCAAAAAAGAAAAGGAAAATATTTAACATATATACTAAATAGTCAAAGTTTTTAAGAAAAAGTCAAAAGAGTTAATTGTCAACTAAAACGTTTGAGTTGCGAACATTTCATCATATTTTGGGATTGAAAGTAAATATATTCCGGAATATTCATTCTGAATTGAATGTTTCGAAAAACATTTTCAGACAGAAAATATATTGAGGAACATCCGATTCGAAAAAGAAAAAAAAATGTGCAGGGAAGTTTTATTATATTTTTAATGATAAGTAATTTAGGAATTGCAGGTTTTATGTGGTGAAAAAGAAAAATTGGGTGCAAGAATTGGGGAGAAGCAAGAGGCCCATAATACATATATGGCCTTGTCATTTGTGAAGATTGGGTAGCAATATGACACCCCCTGACCTAGTTGATGGGCTTTTACATAAAGGTTACAGAGAGCCCATACATGACCCTCTATGAGTCATGTGAAGTCAATTCTGCACTGCTGCCCAGCCAATCAAGTACCCAATAACTTTGTTGACCAGAACTCCCAAAAGAGGAAACATAAAACAAAAGAAAAATTGTATGGCACTTTTAGTATTTCTCTTTCACACATTCTTCACATAATAATAATTATGCAACCGAAAACATAATTTTCTTATTGCCATAAATTGTTAAAATAAAAATCACTGATGAATCATTCTGATGTATTTTTTAATATCATAATAAAAAATGTATACTTTTCCATATTATATATATAAATGACTGCAACCATGACCTTATACACTGATTTTATAAGGTTGTTTTGGGTTTAGGATTTTAGGTTGTATATATATAAAATGTTTCAAAACCATTAATTTAAGATTTTTGTTTTTATTTTTAGCATAAATATAACTATAGAAGTTGTCTTTAATTAAATCACACGCATGTGGTTTTTAATAAAAACATTTAGAAACGTGTTGTTACATTTAACTTAAAAATTAAGAACCTTTAGGATTTAAAAGAACTCATGTAGGTAGAGAGATTCACAACCCACTCCTTCAGCGCGCGCATACACGCATTTAATTAATTTTTTATTAATGAAAATCGTATAAAACTTAATTACGTGGGCCCCACAAAATCACCTGTACAAACAAATTATTTAAAGTGTGTAAAGATATGGCTTTTAACAGTAAAAAAGGAGGTGCACGTCTATTATTTTCACAAAATGAATATAGATAGATAGTGGCTGTAGTGTAGCTATGGTAATTACCCGATATGCAAAGTTATAATTCTGTATGAAGTCATGGATTTGCTCATGCAAAATTAGAAATGTGTTAAGTAGGTAGTAAATAATTGTAGCAATAAATAAGAGTTGGTACAGTACAGGTTCATTCGGTTCCACAGTATAATCCATTTATCGGAAATAACAACAATAAATTCATGTAAAAGTAGGTAGGATCATCCAAGCTACCAAAATATGTCGTCATTAGGGGGTTTGCTTACATCACTCCTTCAATCTCCTCTCCTGTGTGTATCTGTGTCTGGCCACCACAAAACCAAGAAAGGACACTGCCATGAGACTAAAACAACAGTGTTTCACTTTCCCTGTCTCTCTCTTTTCATTTGCCTTGTGCGCTTAGTTGTTACATTCTGAAGGAAAAGCTTGCAACCCCATTTCTTTATTTACTCTCCTTTCTCCTCACATTAGTCTTCTGGTATTAAAATAGTTAAAAAGCAAAGGGCTTTCTCTGAAAATGTTTCTGAGGTTACCTGCCATGAACAGGAGTTTGAACAGAGAGAATCCAGATATTTTGATTATGATGATTGCAGGGCAACAGATAATAAGGGGTGTTGAGGAGGACAAAAGAGATCAGAGAGAGAGCCAAGACATGGGCCCAGTAAAGCCTGCAACACAAATGAGTGCCACTGCACCAAACACTAATGTCTTCACCCTTCTCCTCCCTCTCCCCCCCTCTTTTCTTGTTTTACTCTTTTCTGCCTCTATACCTTTCCCTCTTAACTTATGCCTTTTATTTTATTTCCATTCATCTCCAGCATCCCCACTTCCTTTTTCATTCTCTTTTCGACTTTGACACACTTTTTTTCCTTTTCATGCTCTTCTTCTTCAACTTCTTGTCTTTAATGTGCAACACTAGAGGAAAGCTTGATGGGGTCTAAGGAAACGACACTCTTGTTTTGGGGTTTGGAGGCTTGAAGAAAAAGATTTTTCTGTTCATGCAAAAGAAACCAACGCAACTTTAATGTTGGTCTTTTTTTTTTTGGCATGGCGTTAGCAATGGTTTCTATTTCTTGCTTTTGAACAAGTACGTAGCCTTGTTACTTGCCACTGCCGTTCTTTTTCATTTTCCTTTGTCATTCTTGTAGGTTCTCCAAAGACAACATACGTTGGCAAGGAGTTGTTAAATGTTACTCCTTTGCAGATTAAGTGAAGGTCGGTTGTGCTAGCTCGCATCATTTTGGTTTGATACTTGACGTCTTTTGTCTGTCAGTTGATATTTTCATAACTAATCTGAAAGCATTCTTTGATTAATTCTTCTCTCCTTTCTTCTTTCCACCTAAAATCTATTTTGAATGTTTCTGCATAATTATTTATCCACTTGCTTCTTTTCTCATCATGGTGCGGATGTTTCTTGTTGCTTAGGTCTATCTTCTTTCCTCTCTTCGCTATTGTTGGATCATAACGCTCAGTGAACCTTTTCTTGAAGACAACTGCTAAATCAATAGCCTCATTCATTAATTACTTGTTATTTGATGGAGAGAGATATGTACATTGCTCCACTGGAGATTTCTGGGCGAGGTGGTACAGTAATAGATGAAATATCTCATCATTCCACCTCAAATCCTCTCATTCAGTGCTATTCACTTGACCTTAACAACCAATCCCACATCATAAATGGAATTTCAATGCTTTCTGGAGAGCAAGGTGAACCAACAAGTAATGTCCATGCTGGTGCTTGCTTCATTAATCCATCAACTATTGCTGACTCTAGTCCATTAGTTACATCACGGAGAAAGACTATTGTGGGAGATGCCTCAAATCCCATGGCGAACTCTGAGTTTCAAGAGCATTTAGTTGGAGGAGTGCCCCTCACTCCTGCTTCGCTTGCAGCCATTCTTGCTGATAGAATTGGTCTTGAAGAAAATTTGGAGAATTCAGCAGCTCTGGCTCCCTCAATCTTCTCCACGGGGGCACTAGAGGTATTCTTCAACAATTTGTATGGTACTTCAAACCCTTTGTCTGGAACTTTTGAGGAGTGTGGTTACAATGAAGTTCCTAGTAAGTGGAATGCTAACAAATTTCATAAAGCTCCGGAGAATGATGGAACTTGTCAGCCCTATTCTTCTATAGCAAACCTGGATCCAAATGAATGGGCAACATCAAACGTTGCAAACATGGCCAATTATGCTCACTATTCCTCTAACTTTAGTAAAGAACTTTCTCTGAGTCTTGCAACATCTACAGCCGCAGGACAGCGCTCAGACGTGACTTGCTCTAATATGACCCCGTGCATGAATGGAACCATTTCCTGCAGTAGTAGTAGGGAACTTTCTATGAATTTGGGTGGTAATAAATATGTACAAATTTCACCAGAAGTACTGGAATCGAGATACCTTCTTGGGATTCAAGAGATACTTGCTCAAATTGCAAGATATTCATTTGAAAATCTGGAACAGTTAAACTATTCAGCCCCTGGTAATAGAGCAGGTGGGCAGAAGTCAGCTTCAGCGTTTCCACCCAAGAGAAACATCTTGACAGATCACAATGCAAGTTCTGTTTACGAATCTCATGCAGAGTCTCCATTGCAAAGGCAGGCTGCTGAATCTAAGAAAGCCCAACTGCTGGCACTTCTACAACTGGTATGACACTGCATCATAAATTAATTCTTTTGATGTTCATATTAATTATGGTCATGCACAGAAGAATCATGTTAGTAATGCATTGCACTTGTCCACGTTCAGATTCATGGATGGTATATAAATTGCTAAAGTTGGTTGGTAATAATGGTCTGAAAAACGGATAAGTAGAAGTGTTTAAGAGTAGAACATGTAAATGAAATATTGTCATACAACTAACTATCAATCTCTTTCTTAAATCAGGTGGACAATCGATACAGCCAGTGTTTGGATGAGATACATACTGTTGTATCTGCATTCCATGCAGCTACCGAGCTGGACCCACAAATACATGCACATTTTGCTCTTCGAACCATCTCTGTCTTTTACAAGGAGTTACGGGAGAGGATTAGCAACTACATTCTTGCCATGGGATCAAGTTTCAACAAATCGTGCACGGAAGAGACTGAATGGTCTATTGAAACTTCATTCCTTCAAAAGCAATGGGCTCTACAGCAGTTGAAAAGAAAAGATCAGCTGTGGAGGCCCCAGAGAGGCTTGCCGGAAAGATCTGTCTCGGTTCTACGGGCATGGATGTTTCAGAATTTCCTACACCCGTAAGTTTCAAATATGCAATATGCCTCTTTCTTGGACTGGCTTTATACTTCAATCATCAGAGTTTTATCCATGAAACGAATTTAAAGAATATATGTAAAGAAAGTGCTTTTTTATTATTTGATGGATTTCAGGTATCCCAAAGACGCAGAGAAGCATTTGCTTGCAGTGAAAAGTGGGTTGACTAGAAGTCAGGTATTTTTCTACTACTCTTGTTTGTTTCTTACTTTGTTCAAAGATGAACAATCTGATATACTTGCTCGGTTGTGTCTTGAAACTCAGGTATCCAACTGGTTTATAAATGCTCGTGTGCGGCTGTGGAAACCTATGATTGAAGAGATGTATGCTGAAATGAACAAAAGAAAGGCCTGTCGAAATGAAGAAGAAATCCAGAATAACCATGGAAATAGGATAAGCATGAGCAACCAAAGGTTTAATGTTAACTAAAGGTGTACAAAGTCGCATAACGATATAAAGCACCTTTTTCTTTATTCAAATAGAAAACAGAACTGAGGCCAAAATCTGAGCTTATTGTTTTGCATGGTAGGTAGGGTATATTATTTAAGAGGATGCCCATGAAGAAAATAGAATATTGGAAAATTTTACGACATTTATTTGTCCATTCGTCCTAGAACTCGTCTTATTTTGGCTTGATTTCTTTTCCTTCCTTGGCGATGCACCAGTAAATGGGTGAAGCCGTAAAAGCGGTTAAGGTTCTTAAGAAGGTAAAGTCCAACATGGAAAGAGGCTCATGTTAAGGCAAAAGTATTAACAAAGATAAATCCTAGTCAGATAAAAGTACCGCCGGGTTGATGCCGTTAGTCATGCCATGGAGGTTTGGGCATACATACCTGCAAGAAATATCAAGTTCGTCATTGTAGAAAAAACTATTACATATACTATCTATGCTTTTACCAATTAATTTCTTAACTGCTTTAACAGGAAAAAAATCCCGATGTTGCTTTCATTATTTCACTTCGGCCTTTCAGGGTCAGGAATCTCTTGACGAAAAGTATCAGCGGGCGGGTAAAAAGATACCGACATGAAAAGGAATTGAGTGTAAGATTAAATGGTGTGCCCACCGTGTTAGCTTTACAGTTGTAACAAAAACTGTCATTTTTTATTTATTTATCCAAAAATAACACTTAAGCTTTAGCAACTATGCAGACTCGCTAACTTATGTCTATGACTACATAAATAAAAGAATGACTATAGCTGCTTTCAACTAAACTCTTCCCCCTTTTTTTTTCCTCTGTCGATTCTCTCTTCGTCTCCCTCTATCTACAATGACATCACCCTTTTCACCAGATTTTTGACAAAACAAAGAACTATAAACTTGTGCAACAATCAAAATACAAAATAGGTGCCAATCTATATTCATCTACGACTACTACCGTACTACATCTCCACTGAAATTCGTGTCTTTATTGGTTTCAATTTCAAACCCATGCTCTCCGGGGAGTAAAGCTCAGGAGAAATGCAAGTGGGACTCAGGGGACTTCTTGGGCTGACACTCAACTTAGATGGTCTGTACAAGCCATATCCCATGAGAAAGTACTCCAACGGTGTTAACATGGCATGAGGTTGCTCCTCTGTTACCATTGACCCACACGCTTGAACCTGCACTTCCACCCACGGTAGCTATTAAATCTAGTTCATTGCTTATTGGTAAACATTCTTCTCGCAAATTAAAATGAATATGAATTGTCTTACGCACTTCGACTAAGGCACTGAGTCGTCTATCCAACTTAGATGCCATGTGGAGAGCCTCGGAGTGAAAAGGAGACATATCCCCGACAAAAATTAGTGAACGACAATGTAATTTTCTCAATCCTTCACTGATGTCATGTCTCCTGAAAAATGACAATACAAAGTTATGGCTACGTTGCTGCTTCATATTATGTGGAACTACAGCGTCACCAAATGCATTTATGCATGAAAAGTGGTAAATTAACAGCGAGTGAATGTGTAATTAGATTCTGAGTCTCCAACTGACGTCTAGCAATAATTGGTACCATGCTGAGAGCAACTCCACTCCTACCCCCACCACCACCCAACTCATACATATGTATAATAAAATAGGTAGTCACGTTCGAGTTGGATGAAATGAAAACCACTATTTTGGAGTGTTATCTTACCCATTAATCGCTTCAAGGAAACGCCACACATTCAAACTCTGCCTCTCATCCAATGACTGTCAAGAAATATTTAAAAGAGAGTCAGACAAGGGCTCAGTTTCAAACTGCCAACACACAGAGTCCATACACGGAAGCGTAAGTAAGATAAATTGGGCTAACCCTTTGGCATGCTTGAATAATATCCGACACTGGCAAATAGTCACTGCCTCGAACTTCCTATCATCACCAATAAAGTTAATGACTCAACCTCACAACAGAAGGAATGGGAAATTTTTCTTTTGCAGGAATAGGCATACCTTGCTAAAGTATCGCTTTAGCAATATTTCTTTAACCACCCCACACATGCCGTAAAAGTAGAGTAAATTTGACATGACCTGCAATTATTAGTCTTTAGCAAAAGGTGATATGTATTCTGATAATAAATAAACAAAGCCTCTCAGGTTTAGAAAAAAGAACCTTATTGTACAGCCATTCAGTCCAAGATGGTGCTTTACATAATGGAGAAACAAGTATCAAACCAAGAACACGATGTCTATATTTCACCTGTTGTTAAAGTAAGAAATATCTGTGAGATCCCATTCAGCCATTTAAGAATGGTAAAAAGAAAGAGAGACAGTGCGACATATACAAAGACTCACAGCAAATAAGGCAAGAATGTAAGCCCCAGCAGTCACTCCCATACACATCACTGCACTCTGACTGCAAAGGAGAGAGGGGAAATATATTAAATTGCCTTCTCAAGATCAAGGAGACGAGATCAGTTGCACAAGTTATAAACACGTCACTTTTAATGCACAAAGGAAGGATCTTTCAGTTCAAATATAGTAAAGTAAAAGAATAAAAAAAGCAAATATTTCAAATTGAAGCCGAATTGAAATTGATCTAACATTATTGTCTTCATGCTACATAAGGGGAGTGGGGCGGGAAAGGATGGATTTAGGGAATAAGACCCTTGTTTAGGAGTTAAAAGTTTCCAGAGTAAGAGATTGCGAAGGAAATAGCATAGTTTCTATACTGAATAATTGTGATTCACTATAGCAACCCATAACTTGGCTACTTGGAAATAAAGGTTTTACCGAAATTTTGATTTTCAACAATAGGGAACGAATCTGTTTCTATTTCATATTTCATTATTTCCATTTGATTCCACTCCACTACCTCTTAAAACTTTATACAATGAACTAAATGGAAAGAAATTGATGAGTGAGCTGAAACATACCCAAAATAATTAAGAACTTCGGCTATTTCATCAGCTAAGTCGTCAGCAGAAAGAATTGGACCGTCTGGATCAATGGCAGCAGCTCCCAACTGCAATAATTCACGAAAAGGTATAAAATGATAAGAAGCGAGATACATCCAAAATTAAAAATATTTAAAAATGAGTGGGGATAAGTAGCAAGAAACAGCATATTACAGTTTCAAGAAATAAAGTTAGAGACCTCATGCCCAGGTGGACTAATATGATAGATGCAGAAATTGTGAAGCAGTAGCGAACAGGCTTCTGGACAAAATAACAACCCTTGAAAGCAGGAGACATCTGATGAAAACCACATGCAAGCAAATGGTTAGATTGTTGATTTGTCAACTAGACAACAGTTGTTTGGACAAACTTCTTCATAAGCACTTCTAAGAGAAAAAAATAAGAAAAATGAAAAAAGTTTTTCTATAAATTAAAATTAGTTTACGGCATACGTTAATTTGTAAAAATTCTTGTATATAACTTCTATAATTTTTTTTTTAACTGGTGCATAAGCTAATTTTAGCCTATAAAGAAGTTCATTATTTTTCTTCTTATTTTTCTTTTCTAGAAGTGTTTATGAAAAAATTAAACATCACTTTATATTACGACATTTTGTGTATAAAACCAATTTTTTATTTATTTTATAACCATTATATTGGTAAATCACGGGCCCCCCCTTCTTACTGAACACAAACCACTGTCATTTATGCGGTTGCATATTCTAAGAGAAAACTAGTAGAACCATAATTTAATTACACAAAACTACCATACTTCCAATACCACATCATTGAATCTCTAGTTAAATATAAGGAGACATACCGTTACCAACTTATTGATTAAAACAAATCTATAAATGAGAATAATTTGTTTGGTTAAAAAACATTATTTTGACTTTTGAGGAATACATACATAACCACACCAATTAAGAAATAAAAAGATTTTGTAAATCACGTGGGAACACATTAAAAAATCATAAAGAAATGCATTTTAATGCATATTAACGAAAAAAAAAATTCTTAGTCAGTACCTTGCACAGACGAATAGGAATTAATGAACTAATAAGTTATATGAAATAAATGAACTAAGAAAAAAAAGGTTGAGATGAGTAGTAACTCTTTCAAAGTTACTCATAACTTAACCCCCTTTCATACACACACATACACAAGTTAAAAAAAACTAAAAAAACTAAAAGGTAATATTAAATAAAGCATTTATTTTATTAAAAACACAATATCATGTAATACATGTTTTTCTTTGGGTAAATATAACCATGTAATAAAGACTATTGAAACGGCCTTAATCATGTCCAACGAGTACTCATGAGCTAGAATCATCATATGGAAAAAGTTTCATGATACTTACAATTTAAAGCCAAATCAGGATACGTGATTAGCGCTGGTTTTTCCTGGTCCCCATACACAGCAACAGAGACACAACCATAACGAGTTCTTACAACATGTTCCTGCAAAAAGACCTCAGTAGCTCATTAATCCGGAACAGCGCCATAAAAATACCCAGAACAGACAATAAACTACATAAGAATATGATAAAACACCTCCTTCATGTTTTAACAGCCAGAAGAAGGGCCAAAAAAAAAATAAAACCACGTCATCTATTGTAAGGTTCCCGCATAGGCAACAGTGTGTAAATCCTCTGGTTTTTCAGGGTGCTCATTCACGGAAAGAAAAAAGGAAAAAAAAAATAACAAAAAAGTGCAAATCATTGAAGGCTGACACTGCAAGTTAAGAAAAATAAAAAAAAGTATATCAATCTGCACCTGCCAGAATCCTATCGGTGATACCGATTAAGACAATTAAAAAAAGTTCAAATCAAATCCAGTTTATTTAATCCATGGAAATCATGCAACAAAAAAGAAATCCTCATTTAAGGCTTTATAAAAACACAGACTAAAGTAAGCGTATAATTCTGAAGCAATGCAACAACATTATGAAACGCAAAGGAAGAACGTCGTTTTTAATCAATCAAGCGAGGAAGAAACAGAATGAGTTAAAAAAAAACGAGAATGAAAACAATAATTGAGTTAGAGATGAAATGAAATTGTGAGTGTTAGTGTTAGCGTTAGTTAGTTACCTCGGGTGGAGAAGAAATGGCTTCCATGTCCACCGACACCGAATCCGCCATTTCACTCTCAATAGCGTCGTGAATGTGTAACCACTCACACTCCATTCCTTTCTTTCTCCTGATTCGCTTTTATAGTTAGTTCTCAGCGCTAGCATGCGTCAATTTCTCTCTCTCTCTCTCTCTCTCTCTCCATTCTGTGCTGGTCTCGCACGAGTCACCGACGCTCATCCCCGTGCCAAATTCAATTCAAGCCACACCAGCGCTCCGCATTAACACTCCCTTACTTAACCCCACACTCTGCTTCGCTTAACCATGGTTCCCAAGCCGACACTTTTTCCTTCACATTTTTTCTCCCTCCCTTTTTTAAATATTAATAACTAACATATTTCTTTTTCATTAAAATCGCCACTGTCACGTCCAAACGGATCCCCTTTTGGGTTTTTAATTTCCTTTTTTTAGTCTTTCATCTCAGCCTCTAAATTATTTCTCTTTTAAACATCTCCCATTAAATGGACATCAACTACAATAAAAATACAAATAACTATTTTCTTTTTTATAAAATTTCGGTAAACGTGTTTATAAAACAATATATAGTTATAATTTAACGGTTAACTTTATAAAAATCGTGTTATGTATTAAATTATTGACATAAAGTCAGTTGTCTACAGTTATTGGTAAAAATCATGTGCATTTTTTGAATATTGGAATGATATACATTATGCACATATTATTATTAAATTGGGTTAAATATGTTTTTGTCCTTCAAGTTTCAGTGAATTTTGGAATTAGTTCCTCTTCAAAATTTTATATCAATTTAGTCCTTTATTTTTAGAAATACGTGAATTTAGTCATTCTTACCAAATTTTGTTAAGTTTATTTGACATTTTAAACACGTTGTATGATAATATTTGAGTTAACATTAAAGTGAAAATGTGTCAAACGGTGTAAACAATTCAAATACTATCATAAAATGTGTTTAAAACGTTAGATAAACTTAACAACATTTGGTTAAAATGACTAAATTCAAAAATAAAGGACTAAATTGATTCAAAGTTTTAAAGAGAAACTAATTTTAAATTTCACTGAAACTTAAAGGATCAAAAACATATTCAACTCTGTTAAATTCCATGCATAGCATGCAACATGAGGCATGGGTTTGGTTATTATAAATCTAAATAAATATAACTAAGTTAGCACCCACAATATTGCAGGAAATGTGTTAATTAAAATGTATTATTAGTTAGAGCATAAATTGATTATACTTATCATAAAATTTATCTTACACGAGAAGTTAAATTAATTGTACCGAAATTAACGCCCTCGATCCTTCAGGGAAAAGACAAGATAATTTTTATATTAGGATAAAAGTAACAGAAAATATTGAAAGAAGTATTTACAGTATGAAAATATAAAACTTTTACATTTTCAAATCATTAAAGATAACTCTTAATTGAGGTTTTAAACTTATTCTTCTGTAAATTTTATAAATTGAGTATAGCAAATTATTAAAAGATAGTGAATGTCCATAAAAGTTATACCACTGGTTAAAAAATAGTATAAACAAAATTTAAGATAAATAGTATATTTTAATAAGGAGAATTTGATCAAACTCTCTTTTAATTATCCTTGTGAACTTAACTTATATACATAAAGTAAATCAGAAGTTTATAACTTAAAATTCATTTTGAAGCTGTCATAATTTATATTTATTTTTCCTCTTAGTTGAGATTTTTTACACTGTTGAATTCTGGTTTATGTAAAATCGTTTATAGTGTTGATAAACCTACCGCAACTTCATACTTAAAATCATTTATGTGAACTTTTTTTATATGTTTTACAAATCGTAAAACATATATTGGCTATGAAATTATCTAACAATAACAATAGTAGTAATCGAATCAAAACATTGCACTTAATTTAACTAAAGTGACGTGTCTTGAAAAACAAATTAAGATGCCTTGTGTGTCGTATTTTTTCCATGAGATACAATTAGCAAAATGTCTCAATTCAAGATCTAACAAAAAATTTAAATTATTTAACTAATTATTTTAACTTGATAAAACAATTAATTTTTGTTCACATACACAAATATGTTGATAATTGATTTTTCAAGTTATTACAAACTTATTGATGATTATAAGAAATTTACAATCTTCTAATGGTTATGTAGTGTTTGAATGTGTTACAATTGATATATTAATTGGTTCATTATACATGAATTTAATTGATAATTATATTAATTTAATCAAAACATTACATTAGTTTAATATATGTGTTGTGGTTTAAAAAATAAATAAAAATTAAGTGCATATGTACATCACTTGAAGATATTTGTTTATCATTTTCCAAATGATTATTATGTAGAGAATATCTCTAGAATAATTATTATGGAGTATTTAAAATGTATTTAATATATATGAGAAACATGATAAGTCATGAGAAAATATTGTTTCGTTTAATTTTACCTAAATTGACAGCTTTGAAAAAATTACAAATATAAGTAAGTTATGCCATATTAACACAACTACATTTTGAATAGTATTTTGATACTATACCATAGAACCCCAAAATGAAGTTATTTTTGGTTAACATGACTTCAACGTTATTTGAAAAGTCACGTAGCAAAGGCACAACTTTAATTGGCAAAATTGTTGTTCTTGCATTGACATGTTCTCAAATTAAACACTGTTCTTGGATTACAAGTGTCATTTAAGCTAAAATAAGAAACTAACTCAAGCGATAATATGATAGGATGATAATGACATAATATTGTTTAATGTCTTTATATGTGTTTATGTATGGTTAATTTGATATATAAAAGGGTAAGTATCCGTTTGTCTTGTATAGACATGTAATTAATGTCAAGAAGCATGACACATTATGCGCATGACATATGTCATATTGGGTGGTCATTTGTGAGTAATGAACCATATTAAATCACATGCATGTGTGTGGATTGATATTGGTACACGAGGTTTGACTTTTATAGATGATCCTAATTGGTGTATGGAATGGACGAGATTTGACTTTTATGAATAACCCTAATTGGTGTACAGAGTGGACGAGGTTTGACTTTTATGGATAATCCTGTTTGGGTGGTTGTCTGACACTAATGAGTGGTCATGGAATAGAGTGTGATATCTTGTTTTGAGTGATGGTGATAAATAAGAAACTCACCTTAATAGAAACATATTTTAATTTTTCTAATAAATGTATAGAATTTTAAGTGGTGAGATAAAGAAATATGTTTACATTTAACTTCATAGCAAGTTATATTTGAGTTAGGAGTAGATGTCATCTTAATATGTGATAACACATATTAAAAAATGATTAATAAATAACACTGATTTTACCTTCTTTTTTTTGTTAGTATGAAAATTTTCCTAATGACTCTTCATAATTAATAATGATATTATGTGTGACTATACTTGAATTTATATGCACAAGGATAATATAAATATGATGATAAGTAACAAGTAATACTTTGTATTGGATATAATTAGCTCGTGCATGCAATTTGTTGCATATATAATGATAATGACACTGAATTAACTTTGAGATAAGTACATAATGTAGTGGTTTTTAACTCTTTAACTCTGATGTTTGATGGCATAGCTTACTTTGGGATAAAAATATAAAAATCTTAAATGAGTCATCACACATCTTTCACAAAAGTAGTAGTATTTTGCAACTTTAACATTATTTTTGTTTTCAATTTCATTTTCTTTTGGAATGAAAATAATACAAATTAAGGATTATGTTAACGATGTTTTTAAGGTATTAGTTAAGAAGTTTTAAAAAATGATTAAAAGTTACAAAAAATTCATTTAAATAATATAAAAAAGTATTTTTACATGTCTCAATAAAATATTATATAAAAAAAGTATATTTATTTTAATTATCAAAATAAAAATATTATTATTATTAAAAATATATTTATAAAACAATATTTTTTAGTAAATATATTTTTTTATTTTTAGTAGTTGACTGAATTAAAAAATATAAAATGTACAATAATAAAATGAGTTATATTAATAAAAATATAATAATAAATTGTTTATACTAAAAGCAGCTAAAAATGTATATCATATAAATTTATAGTATATGATCTGTGACTTGAGTATGTTTGTAATCACAGTAAAAATAAGCAAAATTTGATTTCAATTTTTTTAATTGTTATTTTATTTTTGTGCAATCATTGTTTTTAACTCTTTATATAAAATGAGAACAAATTAGTTAAAAAATTAATACTAAAATTAACTCATTTTATAAGAAGTGAAAACTTGTATTTAAACCTATCATGGTTAGTGTATTGATTTGTTAATTTGTTCACTCACTCTTATAACAACAAAACTATAATTTAGAAACATTAGTTTTTTCTTTTCAAAATAGCATAAAATTAAATGGAGGGAGCAGTAGTACATTACCCAACTAGCTATTACTATAAACGGAAATGAATGAAGGTAATGTTTATGGTGTAACTCTAGCAGCACTGTGTTCATGACAGAATGACATGTGTGATTTATTTGTCTGAAGAAGAGGAAGCACAAATCATGATCAATACCTTCAAACATTTCCAGTGCAAAAACCACTAACAGAAGGAAACAAGAGCATAGTGTTACATGAGATTTGTCTGCGGTAATATATAAAATCTTTAAAAACACCATTCACCATTGACAGAAAAGTGATTAATGAATAATGAGAGTTCCAAGAGCATGGTGCCAATCTCACAGCAACCAGATGCAGAGGTTGCAGATTTCAATGCGGGAAGTTGTGACCATTTATTAAATCTCAATCCCGATGCCACTGTCTCCATCTACTACTGCTTCCCAGAGACCACGTGTTACTATAATAATAACTCTTACAATTTTTCCTAGTTTAATTGCAATTCTTCTTTCATTACTTTTTTCTTACAATTTCATCAGTTTCAATTTATCTGGGATTTAGGGTTCATGTGATCGGAGAGATATTTTAGACTTGAAGAAGATGAGAAAAAAATCAACAAGGTGTTTGAAAAGAGTTGATCACTGTTACCTTAAAACAAAAATCATGTTAGAAGTCAACTTACCTTTGTTTGTACCTGCACATGCTTTGAAAAGTTATATAAATTAGGAAGTGTGCGAAATTGATACTGTTTTGTTGTGTAAACTTTGAAGCACCTGTTGTTGACAGGTGATTATAAAAACATGTGATTGGGCTGAGCTCATTCAAAAGGAAAGGACCACTTAGGGCCGGAATTTTCTTCCTGCACCCCTATAAAACATGATAATCATAAATTACCTCTGAAGTGATTTTTTTTTTCTGCATTGTCCAATTCAAAATATAATTTTAAATTAAAAAATATATTTTAGATTGTGTAATCTATCTATAACATAAAAATAATACATTATATTTAAATAACTGTTAATAATATTTAAGGAATATTTTTACTAATAAATATGATATAATAAATTTAGACAATAAATTAAAAAATATTTATATGAGAATAATCTCTAAATATGAGGTGAAATTATTTTGATTAGTCTCCATTCTCTCATCTTGCATTGATGTAGGCTTAACTAGATATTGTTCATGTTTCAAATACTCTAAATAATATTAAACGAGTACTTCTTTTTATTAATACATAAAATAAATATAGAAATAAATAAATAAATGTTCATATTTTATTATTATTATTAACTAATAATGATAAAGTGTATAAGGCAAACACTTTTGTCTATCCAACAAGTGACAACGAACTAACTAAATCTCCAACTGAGTACTATAATAGTGAGGGAAGACCTCAGGTGGGTTTCAAGTAAAATCTGACAAATGTCTCGAAAGGTTTGGAAAAATGTCCAACTGTTTGGATGTAATTGTGTAGGAGCCACGATGAAAATTACAACACCTCTATGGTTAGTTTGTTGAAAGAAAATCAAACATGAGAATTAGTTAATTAATGTTGACTACATATAGAAAATAAAGAATGATGACCATATAGACCGTGACATACATTGTGCATGACACTCCCCTGTCAATAACTATAATATCATCATTAACATTATCCTCAAGTAGCACAATGCTTCTAACAAAATCCTTAATCGTAGACAATTATCGATATTTTGAAAAATACTCTTTAACCTTAGAGTCTACCCATTTGTGATCTTCTGGCAAAAGCATGTCATCCTAGGCCATTTGTTGTTGATGAATCCCTATTACCACCACTATCTATGTTGGAACCAAAAGAACCACTAGAATTTGAAGAAGACAGTGAAGTCATACCTCCACAAAGAAGAAAAGCAAATAATATTACGTCTCGGATCAACAAAAAGGGTCCTTTCCACGATATTATATCCCTATTTATAGAAAATAAAGAGAGCCCAAACGCCTACATGCGTTCACCTTTCAATTGTTAAATGTGATTGGGGAATTATATTAGGGTAAGGCGTGAAGACCAAACAAATTAATTTTTTCTTTCAAATATTATCTAATAAAAGAAAGGCTCTGAATTTATTTTTGAGTCTGAATGACTAGTTTAGAGATAAGATCAAGATGATGAAATTTTTAAAGATTAACATCGTTTTGACCTAATTAATAATGTCATCGAGATGATCAACTGATTAACTATCCAAATTAAGGTTACCTAAACAATTTTAGATTAGGCATAGCCTAGTTGGTGTAGGCTTAATCAATCAAAGGACCATGAAACAGGTGTAGAAGATTGTATTCTTTGAGATAAAATTGTTCATTAATTTATTATAATATTTTTTGCGTTTTACAAATTACTAATTTGAGTGTCTGGATGTCTTTATAGGCATTCATTCATGAGTGTTGACTGAAAAATGAAATATCATTCCAATTAAAATACGAGAAGTCATGTCAACTTGAATAGAAGATATTATAAAAATATATTGATCCTATATAAGAACAATTTATATATATTTTTCATACAAAGAATTATTACATAATTTATCATGAAGTGGATGTGAGAACCTAGAAAATCACATTAAAAGAGTGTCTGTCTTTAAAATAATGAGATCCTATTATTATTATTATTATTTTAATAATAAACCGCTTATATATAAATAGAAATTTCATAAAAGGATTTCATTATTTAGAAAATATTATCTCTCTAAAACTCCGTCCTCTAAATTCTCTCTAACTTCTCTCTAAAATATCTTACCATTCTCTCATCCTTTTTGAAATCAGAGACCGCCAGAGTGATCATTGCGGTGAGATCTCCAAGTCTGTCTGATCAGAACCTTGAATTGAGTAAGTTATAATTATGCTCTTTTCTCTGTATTTTCTTGAAAACATTGCATGTGTTGTAATCTGTATCGCATGTGAGGTTTGCGTATCTTGTAAAAATTCTCTGTCGATCAGTGGCTCTAATGATGTTCTCTGATCATGTTTCTGATAATTTTAGGTTGATTTGTGAGCATCGACAATGGAAAAGCGGTTTTAGGTTTTTGGCAGTAGATTATGCTAGTTAATCAGGTAAGGGAAGCTAATAATTGAATTTAATTGGAAGATACAATGAATGTAATTGTGTGTAATTAGAATTGATTGTTTGAAGTATGATGGAATGTGAATTGTTTGATGTTTGGTATAAGTGAATTTGTGATTGCATTTTGTGAATTGAGGTTGAATTAGAAAATGAACACTTGAATCATGGCTCTAATTGGTATCATCTCACTTTGCTTAAAAACCATTTTGAAAATTAGACAACACTGCCATCGATGTGCCAATTTGGGTCATGAAATCAAGTGAAACATCTGCCAACAAAAAACCAGAATATGTGTTGTTTTCTTGTGTGAGGCTGAGCCTTAGAATTCAAGGCTGAGCCTTGAAAAATGCGAGAGGATTAGCACTGAGCGCTAGCCCAGCGGTGCCTGGCGCTGAAAAATGCGAGAAGAATGAGGCTGAGCGCCAGCCGAGCGGTGCCCCAGCGCTAAGACCCCTGCAGGTCTGGAACAAAATTTTAATGCTGAGACTGAGCGTTGGAATCCAAGGCTGAGCGCTGGCTGCCAGATTTCATGTGTTTGCTATTTTAATGTGTTTCATTTATGGATGGCAACGGGTCGGGTCGGGCACGAATAGTGCCTACCCGCAACCCGAACCGCCAAAAAAAAAATTCGTTCGCTACCTGCTCGTTTACCCGTCGGGTATCCGCTTAAAAAATATCCGTGGATATTTTTAAAATCTGCGGGTACCCGTGGATACCCGATACCCGCAAATATTTAAAAGATTATATATTTTATAAATTTTATAATATAAAATTATAAAAATAAAATTTAAATTAAATAAAATTTTAATTATAATTAAATTTGACATAATAAAATATACTGTTAATTTTAATTTTAGTTAAATTTAACTTAATAAAAAATAAATTTAATTTTAATTTTAATTTTGTGCGGATAGCGGGTACCCGCGGGTACGGATAGTATGATACCCATACCCGACCCGTTTATAAGCGGGTATTAAAATACCCGCTACCCGCTATCCGCGGGTAATAAATACCCATGGGTAGTAACTATCCGCCACAAATTTTATCCGCGGATATCCGCGGGTACGAGTATTTTTGTCATCCTTAGTTTCATTGCATTAACTGATGTGAAATGAATTATTTTGACTGTCTTGGTATGCTTTGAGTGAGATTGGGTGAATATGGAACTGTTGTATGTGAATTATGGAGGAATTTCATGGAGAAATTTTAAGTGTGAATGAGGTAGGGTATGCAAAGACATAAGGACTCAAATTTGGTTAGTATCCTGACGCTCCAATAACCATTAAGGCTCATATAGAGTATAATGAGTTATGTCGTGAGGAGTAGCAGGAGGTCTTAGCCATTGGACTCGATCAAGTCTTTGGCGCGAAAGAGACTTACCTGGTGTGATGATTGGGTGATAACCCCTTGAGGCCAAACTCTGCAGAGTTTGGGAATCATACACCGGTGCAAGCCACCAAGAGGTCTGATGTTAATTGCATATATCCGAATAATTGAGTCTAGAGCTGAATGACGTGTGAGTATTGGAATGTTCCTGTGTGAATTTGTGATAATTGATTGTTATTATGCTCTTATTCTAATGTAGTCTTCTTTAAATCATTATTATCTTACTCTACGTGTTTTATGTTTGTCTACCCTTTGTTTTATTCTTTGCAATGATCACTTAAATGTGTGAGCAGAGGAGGCTGCAGGTGGAGAGTTTTTGCGTGGTGTTGATAGTAGGATTGAACAGTAGTATCCAGAGGTCCTGTAGATAGGTGTGTTTTGTAGTAAGTGGTTAGAATTTACCTTTCCTTTCTTCTAGAGGTCTTGTACATATAATATTGTTATTACTCAGTTATGGATGTCTGTATAAAATTATACTTAATTTTTCATGCTATCTACTTTGGATTATCATTATATAATACTTTATTTAGTAATTTAAAAACTATTAAATTGAGATGTTACCGTGGATAATTCAAATTATATGAATCCTATTTGAAGAATTATGAATTAATCCATAATCATTTAACGACGAAGTTATATGTAAAATCATATATAAAATCATATAAAATATTCATTTGACAATTTACTCACTCATATTTTTAACTTAAACAATATAATTACAGTTAAACGTATTAGATAAAAAAAATATGGATAATGTAAAATTAGTGTAACAAGTAAGCGTCGCACCAAAATAAATTAGACTTAATTATATTTTTACATTTTTATGTGATTTGATTTTTAATTTTATTTTATCGATATTTTTGTTTTGAAAATGTAGTAAGAATTAAATCTATTTAATTTAAAAAAATAAATACTACTAAAATTATTACATTATTTTTTTTAATATATGTCATAGAGATTATTTTTTTCGTGATTTTAAAACTCTAGTTAAAAAAATACAGCTAACCAAGTAAAATGATCGACTTTCTCTTAGAAAGCAGTGAATTTGAATGGTTATTTAATAATTTAATAAATGAAATAATAGTAATTTGGAAAAAGAAAAATAAGGAATGAAGCCGAAATGGGCCACGTAGTAGTAGCCTTGGCACGCAGTTTCGTCAACGATGTCTCTACCATTTTCCAAAATATAGAAAAAGGTTTGGCTCGGGCGTAGACAGGGATATAGAGAGAGAGTCCTGAAACCCGGGTGCGATTCATTCACTCACACCAACATCACTATGGCTCTTCTCAGTCGAGCCTCCTCACGCTTCCATCAACTGCACTCCCATCAACGAGCGTTATCCCTCCACACGACGCTCCCAGCTCTCAACGCATCCACATCCACACACACGCCCACACCATATGCTCCGCCACCGCCTCCGTCCGCTTCCTCACCCGTCGGCGTTTCCAAGGCGGCGGAGTTCGTCATCTCCAAGGTCGACGATCTGATGAACTGGGCTCGCCGTGGCTCCATCTGGCCTATGACCTTCGGACTCGCCTGCTGCGCCGTCGAAATGATGCACACCGGCGCCGCCCGCTATGATCTCGATCGCTTCGGCATCATTTTCAGGCCCAGCCCTCGCCAGTCTGACTGTATGATCGTCGCAGGCACTCTCACCAACAAGATGGCTCCCGCTCTTCGCAAGTAATCCTCTATCCTTTTTTCTAGGGTTTTTACTTCCCTAATCTATTTTTAACTGTGTTCCTTTCCACAGCAGATTAGAAATCATATCCCTCACCCGATTCACTTATTTGTTTTGTGTGTGACATATGTGCGTGGTTGAGTATTCAATTTGACTTGATATGGTGTCGATGCCGTCGCGTCTTTGTTTAAATGCGGTTATATATGCGTTGGAGAATTTTAAACATAAACTGTGTTCGGTGTTCAAGAGGTGGATGCCTGTTATTTGAGAATTTCTGTAACTAAATTGCATTTCGGGGAAATTTAATCTGGTCAATGATTATGTATTTTGTCTGTGTTATGAAATAAGTGTGCAGGGGTTAGGACCGACTGTTAAGCAGTCAGTACAGTAGCTATATAAATTTTAGTTAGCTATTAAAAATATTCATACTGAACAATAACAAACATACCTGTATTCTGCCACTTCTGTCTCAGTTTCGGAATCCCTTCATTCTGGGGTTTCCTGTGTTCTTGTTGTTTGGCTTTCTCTCTATCGCCCTAGAACTAGGTTTTCTCGTAACAGTCTGTTTTAATTGACTCTTGTTTTGGTGTGGTAGCTTTTGGTTTTTTTTAGTGTTGATAGGAAACTGCTACCAGGACTCTGTTTTAACAAAGAAATTTTATTGAGTTGGAGACAGTATAGGGAAATGACACGCTAGCTGCAGTCTGTAACCTCTTTAAGGGGCTTGCTTTCTACCTTCACATTCCTCACTGGAATCCTGCCTCCACCTGGCATATGTGAGCACTTTGTTGGTTGTTGCAAATTTATAATCCATATCCCCAGACTGATTCCCATTTACATTTTTTTGCCTCATTGCTTCCACTTGCTTCTACTTCCTTGTTACCCTTCCCTTTCCTCTTAACAAACACCTAAGTAATAGATCGTGGCTAATAGAGTTCTCTTCGTGATTAAATGTTGTTATAAAAAGCACTTTGATTAATGATACTGCATGTGAAAAGAGGTTCTTATGGGGATAATAGTTGTCTTGCGTTGGATGAGAGGTGTGAACAATTATGTCATATAACTACAAAGTATAAAAATTGTTTTAAGTTGCTTTAGGAAAGGTGTGCAAGAGTTGCCAGTTTCACTTGTTAAATTTTATACTATGTTATAATACATATTCTTGGTTGCTCATCATTATCTATTACTATGTCATGATGAGTATCCGTAAGCTACTTAATTGAACGCTAATTCTATAAGCTAATCTGGATCATCAGAACCCAAAATAGGCATCATTTGGGCCAGAGCCTCTTCCAGCTAACATCTTACGTAACCGAAAAGCAAGAGATACTAATTTGCCATTTACTCTATTGGCACATCTTCTGACCAGGATGATTGTATTTGGGAGTCTGTTTGCAGGAGATTATTGTAATCCTTATCAGACAGCGAAAGTAAGAATCATGAAACATTTCCTCCATGCATGACCGCCTGTTTCAAACATTACATGAAAACTTATGTCAGATTTTTCATAAAGCTATTATTAGAATAAGCTAAAAAAGGTTTGTGGGAGTTACAAGTTGTTTCTATATGCTCAAGTAATCTCTGGATAGGTTTTTCCTTATGTCTCCCCACGTAAGTCTGTATATGAACATTAGCCAGCTTGCAGTCGCACTTGTAAGACTACTGCTTTGTTTTTTTAAATTGTCAAAATGTTTTCTTTTGAAAATGTTGGCAGTTACGTCTGTTGTAATCCCGCATGCATTGCACTTGGTTGGGATTTTTCTGTCACTGATCTTCATGAAACATTATCAATGTGATTTTTAAGTCATTTTTCTATCTCCTCTTCCCTGTGAAATTCCACGTTCCGACATTATTATTGCATTGGAACTTCATTGGTATTCTGTCTTTGACATGGCGAAATCAAGTTAATTAAATTTACAATTTTATATATGATGCTGAAAAACTCTTGCAGGGTTTATGACCAAATGCCTGAACCTAGATGGGTCATTTCAATGGGAAGTTGTGCTAACGGCGGAGGATATTACCACTACTCTTACTCAGTGGTTCGGGGATGTGACAGGATTGTTCCTGTCGACATATATATTCCAGGCTGTCCTCCAACTGCTGAGGCTTTGCTGTATGGACTCCTCCAGCTGCAGAAAAAGATCAATAGGCGCAAAGATTTCCTCCATTGGTGGACAAAGTAAGGTCGACTAAGCTTGTTTCTTGGCAGCCAAAAACTATTTTACAATAAGCAAATTCATGGTATTATATTACCTTGCTAAGAAGTGCCCATGTTAGATGGAGATTGTGTCGATACATTACCTTATCACAGTTTCTGAATGTTCTATCTGCTCTTTTTATGGGGGCTTCATTCCCCTTCAGTTTTTTTATCTGTTAATCCTTCTTCATTTGTACCCGAGAGTAACTATATGTGAAAAACTCATGTTTGGTTTGTAAGTTCCGGTTTTTACGTTGGACCAATTCCCCTCTCCAATGGCTCCTGGTGTTCCAATAAATAATTTTGAACTGATGATTTCATCCCTAACATGTACCTTCCGCACTCTCTTTCTGAATCCACCCCCTTCAAATATAAAATATAATAGGAGTGTTTAAACTTATGACACTCTCTTTTATGAGGTGTCTATTTGTCTTTTGCATTGAAAATTTAATTGTATGACCCCAATTTCCACAAAGCTTTGACTTGTAGTTCTCATTTATATTCGTTCTCTATACTTTTCAAAGAATGTTTATGCTTTTTTATATAGGATTTGTCAGAGGGAAGATTTTTTCTTTCTAAATCAACAATGATATTATTTAAAGGATTATTTATGGCTTGATAGTCGATTTAGCAAAAATGTTAAGGGCTTTTTCATAGAAAGCCTAATCAGGGGTGATATGATACTTTGTTTAAAATAATATTATTTTGATAAAAATACTAGTACTTGATAGATAATACTATACCATTATTTTAACCATAAAACATGATAACTGTTTGAAGACGCGGAAAGCTAGGAAAGCTAAGAGTCGAGAAATAAAAGAAAAGCATAAAAAATAAAACTAATATATGCTTTGAACTTCTCATGTGTGTTTTTTGATTTTCTTCAGAAGTTCGTTTGAGACATAATATATTTATGATAAAATTAATCATATAAAAACATTTCATTATTATTTTGGGTAAATTTATGATTATTAATGTTTTAAACTTATATTTTTATTATAATTTACGTCAATTCATATTTAATTATGTGTTAACATAAACAAATACATAGGCTACTGTATTCTTTATTTTTATTAATATGTATACTTATATACCAAAATGACTCATTAAAATAATAAATAAATAAAATAAATAATTGATAATACATAGTACAGCTCATTTCTCAATTTTTTTAACATTTTCCTTTAATTCAACATAATTTTTTTCTCTTTAATACAATCATGTAATATTGGGATGCCACAATTACTTGTTTGATTCAGTGAAGGAAGAGGAAAGTAGAAATGTGATGATAAAATATAAGCAGAATAAAAAAGAAAGAATGTATAGTTATTTAATAAATCCTACTTTCTTAATTTTTTTCAAAAAATATTTATGTTTCGCTTATAAATTGACCAAACTTGGAAAGAAAATAGTAAAATAAGTAAAATAAACGTGCATAATTTAACTTATTTTTAATCCTTTATCATATAACTTTAGGTTTTAGTTATTATTTAAGAAAATAATTTCAATCAATTGTTTTTTTTTATTCGAGTATTTTGTTTAAAATTGAAAATATCATTCCTTTTTTAACACAATAAATTGTTTGTGTTAACATTTATTAAAAATTATAAAATAGGTGTGAGCTTGGTTATTATTCACACAATCCTGAGTTTTTTTTTAACACACTTTAAACTATAATAAATAGTTTTTTTAACCGTGTTATAGTTTTTGTTTTACACTTCCAACCAAATTATTATTTTACTGTGCGAATCGGATATAGTAAATAATTTTAAAATAAAAGAAAATAATATTAATTTATAAGTTATACATTAAACTCAACATCATAATAGGAAATTATTTTTGACTATATGAATTATATTTTACATTTACAATTAACACCTGAAGTTATAATATAAACTTATTTTATGTTTATAATAAAAACTGCTGAATGTCGTCACACATACATATTTTGACAAAAAAAATAATAATAAAAAGAGACGATACTTTGAGTAATTGGATTTTTTTTAAAGAAAATAAAGTGTAAAGTCTATAATTATATATAAAAGTTTTCCTTTTCTTTATAATTATTTATTTTTATTTTATCTTTTATAATATAATTAGTTATTTTTTAAAATGAACCATTATTTTACGTGTTTTTGTATAAAATCATTCAAACAGTTATTTATTTTTTATTTATTTCATTGTATTTATAATAAATAAAATAGAAAGAAAATATTAAAAATGCCTAACCAAAGGAGCGAAGTAATGAAAAATAAATATATTAAAATAATGTGAAAATATAATAAATATTTTTTCTTTAAATATAGATTCTTCTTACAAACATGACGTAATAAGACATCTTGTGATTTTTGTTGCATAAGCGAAGCAAAATATCTCGCTCTCCCTACACACAGGTAACGCGAGTGGCTAGGGTTTGTGCCAATGGCGGAGGAAGCACAGTATTCATCGGGAACGGAGTCGGCATCCCTCAAGCGCAAGTACGAAGACCAATCCTCCGACAGACCCACCGGATTCTCTGCGGGTCCCGCCACCGGCATCGAACTCGCCAAGCAGCGTGCTCAAGAAGTCGCCGCTCGCCTTCTCAGTGTCACTCCTCCTCCCCCGCTCGACGCCAAGCGTCCCAAACCCGATAACGGTGCTCCTTCCTCCGGTTTCGATTCTTACGGTAACTAACTATTCCTTTCCTCTATCCTCTCTGCTCCACTCTAGTTCTCGTTTAGGTTAGGGTTTTGTGAACTCTGATTTACGTGAATGTAGATGCGAAGCCTCAGTACTCGGCCGTTCCTCCAGTCTCCTACAGTCACCAAGGAACGAGCAAGAAGATTGATATCCCTAATGGCAGGGTTGGTGTGATTATTGGCAAAGGTGGAGAGACCATTAAGTATCTCCAGTTGCAGTCTGGTGCCAAAATTCAAGTTACTCGCGATATGGACGCCGACCCTAATTCTGTTACCAGGACTGTTGAGCTTATGGGTACTCCCGAGGCAATTGCCTCTGCAGAGAAACTCATTAATGAAGTTCTTGCTGAGGTTAAAAATATCTTATACTTCTCATTTTTTTTTTCTGTCAATCATGGATGGATTAGATTTCGTTTATCATAGAACTGTTTCCTGGTGAATTGCTTAAATGTTTAATTATTGCAATATATATGGTGATAACTACTTTTGTACCAGGCTGAATCTGGAGGTTCTGGCATTGTTGCTCGAAGACTCACCGGACAAGCTGGGTCGGATGAATTTGTCATGAGAATTCCGAATAATAAGGTGTGAAAAGGGAGATTTATGTGTATGCTTTGTGCAATGTCATGAGTATTTCCTGTGTTCAGACTTGGGGTTCTTTTTCTGTCTGTTTGGATTGATATGTTTATTGTGTGCATCTTCAGGTTGGCCTTATAATTGGCAAAGGTGGAGAAACCATAAAGAATATGCAAGCTTCTACTGGTGCACGGATTCAGGTTTACTTATAAGTGATATATAGAACACTTTTCTTTTATTTGTTATTAGATATCCGTGATTTGCTGTTATGGTATTTTTACCGTAGCTTTGTGGTTGGAAATTCTGTCTGGAATTCCTTGTGATAACTGTTATGTTATATTTTTTTACCGTAGCTTTGCTGTTATGTGATAACTGCCAACTCCCATGTCTTGGAAATTTCTATCTGGAGTTCCTTGCGACTAATGTTCATATATTTTTTTCAGGTGATACCTCTGCATCTTCCTCCAGGTGACACATCAACTGAAAGAACATTGAAAATTGATGGGACACCTGAGCAAATTGAGTCTGCAAAGGAGTTGGTTAATCAAATCATCAGTGGCGAGGTATGTTAATGGTGCTTATTTTTGCCACATTTGGCTTAGGCATATCTGCCTGGTTATGCCAAGTCTCGTCTAGTGTTGGAATTATTGTTTCTCTACTTGTTTTGTACTCTGTATGTTGCACTGTCTACTTATCTTCTAGACTGTTTGATCGAAATAGGCTAATTTACGTGCAAGTTTTATGTGATTGTTAGATGAGCATTCCCTGCTTCTCATTGCCTGTTGGATCTTTTTATTTTTTATGGTATTAAAATATAAAACTGGATCTGATTCATCCCTGTAATATGATGCATGATTGCTGTACTCTTTGATTTGTTCCTTTTCAGGGAAAAATTGTTTTGGTAAATCATGTGATGCTTTTTACTAGAGTTTGCATAAATGAGTTTTATTCTGCTCATATTAATTAATTCATTGATCTTATTAATGATATATCATAACACTGTAACCATTATTACTTAACATTGTATATTATTGATGTTTTGATCTGGACTGAAGCAGCTTTTAGTTGTGTGGCAATTATTAGTTAACTTGAAGCGTATTCTTGATTCATTGATATCTCTTCCAAAGCAGCTTAGCAAATGGTGTATGTTTTTGGAAGTAGTATTTTTTGAGAGCCTATTTTGCCTTTGAAAACTGATTTCTATTATATGATACTTAAACATTGATACGACCTCTGTTACCTATTGTATTGTTCTCAAAAGAGAATTAGTACATAACTTCATATTGTGCAAGTGTTTCAAGACTCTTACAAAGTAATGCACAAAGGTAGAAAATAAACTAAATTACTAGTGGCTGTTATGATGTTCTTGCTTGTAATCTCCAACTCTCCTCAATGTAGTTTATTCAGCTCGCCAGGTGGAAATATGGTTAGGCAGACCTTTGACTGCTATAATCGTCGTATATTAGCTGTAATGTTAACAACTGATGGTATCTTGTTCTATTAACAGTCTTTATATACTAGCAATATGCACCTTTCTTTATGTTTAATCTTGGATTAGGCGACAGTCATTAACTTTTGGGGTCTTCTAATTCTGACTTGTCAACTGGTTTTTTACGTTTGTGTATGTGCACTCTGCTCTGTATAATTAGCTAATACGTCTTAGCCATTATCTTTCATCCATCCACAAACCTAGGATATTGGTAGCAATATTTGAGATTTGGACTTTCAGTTTACTTGACCAAGATACCATACTTTTTTTACATAGACTGTATTTTAACTGTGGTGAAGTTTTTCACCTAGCCCAGTGCTTGGTTGAGGTTCGTCTTGCATTGTTTTTGTTGGATTAGATTCCTGGGGACTGTTAAGGCTACTGTTATTATGAATATTTTTTGGTCCAGATGGATACTCATTGAGATTATAGCCTACGGACAGTGGAATATGCTTATTAATTGTGTATCCTATGACTGATATTGTTATTGGGACTGTTGTAGGGTTAGTGTCTATTGGACCATTGGTGACACCAACATGAATCCCTTTGTTGGTGTTCCCTCAGCATGCCCTGGTATGGTTCTAAATCTCAGATATTTACTATCAAGGGCAGTAAGTCTCCTACTATATTATTTGACTATGGTGTCATTATTAGACTGAATATTGGATTCTGTTGAAATAGTCTTCAACTTGGTCACTTATGCTTTTCAGTTCATATCTCAAAAAGAACCTTTATGTACTTGGAATAGTATTTCATTTCATCCTCGGATCTTATACTTGACATTCATTTGGCATCAGTAACCTGAAAGTTGCCCGTCGTGCAGCTTTTTAATTATTTTCCCTAAACTAGCATTCTTGTCCAGCTTTAAATAGTAGTTTTCTGAACTAACCAGTTATCTTCAAGATTTCTGTTAAGATTTGTCTGTTGTACATTTTGTACTACTTCTATTCGGCTTCGTCATTCCATTATTTTTCTTGTTCCTTTTCCTTAAAATAATATTTAATTTTAACTTTTAATTTCTGGTCCCAAGGTTGAACTATTAGATTGGGTTGTACGAAGGATGAGAGGATGTACATGGGAGCACATAAATGTTGTCTCAACAGTCTGTATATTTGATTTAGAGTTGCACCTTCATCTTAATACGGCGTGAAATATATGTAGTCCAGTCACTCTTTTTCAATTAACCTGAATATGAATGATATATTCTATATTGCACTGTAACAATTGGATTAAGATCTTACATACTTTGAGATACTATATGTCAATTGCCCTTTCAAGGCAATGAATATTGAATGCTTGTTTGCTTCTATGGTCTGCGCTTTCTTTTGTACCCATTCAATTCGAATAGGGAAAGGGTGTGCTTCTGCTGGAGTAACTCAGTTTTATCACGAACCAGTACGGTATGTAGGTATTCATATCCCTTTCTGATATGCAACCTGTTAATGCAAGATAATATACCCTCTATATCGTGTTCATTATATGATTTTTGCATTTGTAAGTTTAACCTGTGTACGTGTGCATATGTTGCTTTTTATACTTGTCTGATGTGGAATCTTGGTTGGATTCACTTTTCATATTTGGTTTCAATTTGTCTGTTCAGAATCGTCTTAGGAATCCTGCAATGTCTGGTGGTTATCCTCAGCAAGGTTACCAATCTCGACCACCCTCTAACTGGGCTCCCCCTGCTCCAATGCAACAGCCTGGTTATGGTTATGTGCAGCCTGGTACTTATTCTGGTCCATCACCTCAGTATAATATGCCTCAACCACCTTATGCTGGCTATCCTCCCCAACAACCAGGTGGATATTCCACCAGCTGGGACCAGTCTTCTGCACCACCTCACCAACAGTCTACACATGCTGGGGGCTATGATTACTATAGTCAACAGCCACAGCAACCGCAAAATCCTGGAGGGCCAGCACCTCCAGGGGATAGCTCTACATACAGTTACAGTCAACCCCCTTCATCTGGTTATAGCCAACCGGGACAGGGTTATTCTCAGGACAGCTATAATGCATACAATGCACAGTCTCAATCAGGGTATGGACAGGCACAAACATATGATCAGCAGCAAGGCTATGGCTCAGGTACTACTGGCTATGGTAGTGGGAATAACCAAGCACAAGAGGGCCACACTGCGAGCTATGCATCCCAGGGAGATTCAGCCCCAGCTCCATCTACCCAACCGACCACCATGGCACAGCAAGGTTATCCTACCAGCCAACAGCCCAGTTCAAACACTGCCAACTACCCACCTCAGGGAACTCCTCAGTCAGGTTATGGGGTTCCCCCTACATCCCAAGCTGCTTATGGAAGTCAACCACAGCCAGGTTATGGACCTGGTTATGGAGCCCCTCAATCTCAAAAACCAAGTGGCAATCCTCCTGTTTATGGACAGTCGCAATCACCTAGTGCAGTAGGAGGCTATGGTCAGTCAGCATATCCTGCTCAGCCTCCACCTTCCAGTTATACTCAACCCCAAGCAGAAACTGGTGCTCAGAGAGCACCTCCATCGGGCTATGGTGCAGGGCAACCCGGTTATGGTTCTCAAACATATGGTGCACCTCAGGGAGGCCAGCCTGCTTATGGTCAGGGACCACCTCCATACAGCAATAGTTCTTATGGTGCTGGTTATACTCAGGCTCCGGCCTATACTGGCGATGGTAATGGCAGTGGAAATACGCAGCCTCCTCAGACTGCTGTTGCTAAAGCATCGCCTCAGAGTTGATATTTTTGTTTCCCCTTCTCTCATGGATTGTCTTTTTTTTTAGTTGTTTTACCGATCCTTATTTTTCTAGTGACACTATGTAGCGTTGCATTGTTTAGATGGAAAAAATGGTGTATTGATATTTTCTACATTTTGCCTATTTTGTATGGTTGAATAGGAGCTCATTTTTATGGCGTTTTAAGTTGTGATTTTCTTGAACTTTAGTATATTTATGCTAGTTTGGGTTTCGTTTGGAATAGAGATTTTTGAAGATTTATCTTTTTTATTTAGTTGCTTTTTTAAATGTTTTGAGAAAAATTTAGAATAAACTATATCCATAAGCAACTTTTTAATAAATTATGAAAACATACTTTTATTTATAGTAATAAAAGTTTTTATAGTAATAAAAGTAAAGTTTTTATTGTAATAAAAGTTTTTTAGCATTGTGTGATTGTATAATATAATATTGATATGATGTTAAATAATTTATTATTTCTATGTTATCCATTTTAGTGATATTTTTTTTTGGTTTTATGTTTTCCAGGGATATCATGTTTTGTTTTCATCTATTGATGGAGTTTGCATAAAAATTGAATACTTGATGGTGGTTGTCTGGTTTGGAGTGTTGGGTGGATGTGAAAAATGGAAATTATTTAAAATTATTTTAGCTAAAGTATAATATTGAGCTAACAGAAAAATATAAGATACACTAAAATCATATTCTAAACAGACAAGTTTGGCAAAATTTTCTAAAAACTTAAGACTTTCCTCAGATAAGTTTGGACATGACACTTTTTCAAAATAGACCAAGTCAATCTATAAATTAAACTATCAAAATTGAAATTATTTTTCATAAATCCCAATATTAAAAATAGGTTTAGTTATTATTTTTTATTCTTGTTTCTTTTTTTTTAAACGTCAAGTTTATTTTTGATGTTTTTATTCTTAGTTTGATCTTGATTTTTTAAAATTAATGTAATTTAATGTTTTTTGTTAAATTTTTTAAAATGGATCGAAGATTTTTCTTAACGATTAATAATATTAGTTTGTTTTGTTAATGTAATTAATATAATTATAATATAAATTTTAAAGAAAAATTATTGATGTACTTCAAAATATTTAGCAAAATGAACGAGTGCAAGTAAATGTAGGTATAATCGGAAAACTCAAAATCTGATCGCAACCTACCCATGAATAATCATCAAGATGCAATGACAAGGACGACAATGCAATGGAAAAATCAAATTGAATGATAGTACAATTGTGACAAAAAAGCAAGGACAAAAGAAAAACTAAAAAATAATAATGTACATAAAAAAAATTAGTATCCTTGAAAAATGAAAAATAATTTCATCCAAAAGACAATAAGTAAACCTCAATCTAATATCGTATTGAAATAGTACATAAGAGAGACATAAACAAAATCCCTAATTTGAATAAATTATATATATATATATATATATATATATATATATATTTATAATAGTTTTCAATCAAATCTCATAAATAAACTCTTACTTAATTTCATAAAGATAACAGATAAAATGTTATGATTAAAAATTTCATCTTTGTATTATTTGTAAAAGATTTATACATTGAAACACCGTAAAAATTGAAATAAAGTCGGAATTCTGTAGATGACGTAAAGACCCCTGAATATTTTGGTTGTACAAGGGAAGCAATGCAAAATATCTCCTTTTCTTTTTTTTTCACTGCCCCACACAGGGTAGGGATCACACTAGCCACCACTATAAATTATAAATAATAGCACCAGCCCCTCTTTCACACCTAACATCTCTAGGGTTTGTGCCAATGGCGGACGAAACCCACTACTCATCTCCCAACGACTCTGCGCCCCTCAAACGCAAGTATGAAGACCAATCCTCCGACAGACCTACCGGCTTCTCTGCAGGCCCGGCCACTGGCATCGAGCTCGCCAAGCAGCGTGCTCAAGAAGTCGCCGCCCGCCTCCTCAGCGTTGCTCCTCCTCCCCCGCTCGACGCCAAGCGTCCCAAATCCGATAACGGTGCTCCTACCTCCGGCTTCGATTCTTACGGTAACAAACTATCCCTCTCCGCTCCACACTTCTTCTCGTTTAGGTTAGGGTTTATAAACTCTGATTTCCGTGAACGTAGATGCGAAGCCTCAGTACTCGGCTGTTCCTCCCGTCTCCTACAGTCACCAAGGAACGAGCAAGAAGATTGACATCCCTAACGGCAGGGTTGGTGTGATTATTGGCAAAAGTGGAGAGACCATTAAGTATCTGCAGTTGCAGTCAGGTGCCAAAATTCAAGTTACTCGCGATATGGACGCCGACCCTAATTCTGCCACCAGGACCGTTGAGCTTATGGGCACTCCAGAGGCAATTGCCTCTGCGGAGAAACTCATTAATGAAGTTCTTGCTGAGGTTAAACACATTTTATACTTGTTATTTTTCTTCTGTCAGTCATGGATGGATTATTTTTCGTTTATCATATATTCTGGTGAACTGCTTAAATGCTAAATTTTTTTAATTGCAATATATATGGTGATAACTATTTTTGTACCAGGCTGAATCTGGAGGCTCTGGCATTGTTGCTCGAAGACTTACAGGACAAGCTGGATCAGATGAATTTGTCATGAGAATTCCAAATAATAAGGTGTGAAAGGCAGATTTGTTGAAGTGTATGCTTTGTACAAAGTCATGAGTGATTTCCGAGTTCAGGTATGGGGTTCTTTTTCTGTCTGTTTGGGTTAATAAGTTTATTGTGGTCATCTTCAGGTTGGCCTTATTATTGGCAAAGGTGGAGAAACCATAAAGAATATGCAAGCTTCTACCGGCGCACGGATTCAGGTTTTTACTTTTAATTGATATGCAAAACACTGTTCTCTTATTTGTTTATTAGATATAGATGATTTGCCGTTATGGTTTTCTTACTGTAGCTTTGGGATTGCTACTAATTTGATAAGAGACTGTGATAACTGCCAACACTCATGACTTGGAAATTTCTATCCGGAGTTCCTTGTGACTAATGTTCATATGATTTTGTCAGGTTATACCTCTGCATCTTCCTCCAGGTGACACATCAACTGAAAGAACATTAAAGATTGATGGGACACCTGAGCAAATTGAGTCTGCAAAGGAGTTGGTTAATCAAATCATCAGCGGCGAGGTATGTGAATGGTGCTTCTTTTTGCCACATTTGGCTTAGGCATATTTGCGTGGTTATGCCAAGTCTAGTTCAGTGTTTAGAATTGTTGTTTTTCTACTGGATTTGTACTATGTATGTTGCACAATCTATTTATCTTCTAGACTGTTTTTTATCAAAGTAGGTTAATTTACGTGCTGCTTTATGTGATTGTTAAATGAATACTGTGTGCTTGTCATTGCCTGTTGGATCTTTTTATTTTTTTATGATATTAAAATATAATATTGGATCTGATTTACCCCTGGTGCATGATACATGTATTTTGTACTCTCTTCGATTAGCTCCTTTGCAGGTAAACAAGTTTGTTTGGTAAATCATGTGATGATTTATAGTTTGCATAAATGACTTTTATTGTGTTCATATAAATTAATTCATTGATCTTATTAATGATATATCATCACACTATGACCATTATTACTTATTGTATATTAGTTAACTTGATGCGTATTCTGGATGCATTGGTATCTCTTCCCATGCAGCTTGGCTGATAGTGTATGTTTATGGATGTGGTTATTTTTTCAGAGCTTAAAGTGCCTTTTGTAAGTGGTTTTTATTATATGATACTTAAATATTGAGACTACCTCTGTTACCTGTTGTATTGTTCTCAAAAGAAAATAAGTACATAATGTCATATTGTGCAAGTGTTTCAAGACTCTTACAAAGTAATTTACTAAGGTTGAAAACAAAGTAGTCAATAGTGGCTGTTATGATGTTCTTGCTTGTAATCTCTAGCTCTCTTCGGTGTAGTGAGATCAATGTTTAGTGAGATCGTTCACTGCTATAGCTGTCGTGTATTAGCTGTATTGTGGTGTGAACAACTGTATAGTATCTTGTTCGATTAACAGTCTTTATATACTGGCAATATCCTCCTTTCTTTATGTTTAGTCTCGGATTAGGTGTTGGTCATTAACTTTCAGGGTCTTTCTAATTCTGACTTGTCAACTGCGTCTTTATGTTTGTGCATTTGTACTCTGCTCTGTATAATTAGCTAATACATCTTATCCGCTATCTCTTTTATCCATCTTCAAACCAATGACTTTGGTAGCAATATTTTGGAATTAGACTCAGTCTTGTTGACTAAGATACCATACTTTTTACAAAGACCGTATTTTAACTGTGGTGAATTTTGCACCTGGCCCACTGCTTTGGCGAGTTTCCTCTTTCGATATTTTTAATGATTTAGATTCCTGGGGACTGCAAAGGCTACTGTTACTATGAATTTTTTTGGTCCAGATGGATACTCATTGAGATTATAGACTCTCGACATTGGAATATGCTTATTAATTGTGTATCCTATGACTGATATTGTTATTGGGACTGTTGTAGGGTTAGTGTCTATTGGACCATTGGTGACACCAACATGAATCCATTTGTTGGTGTTCCCTCAGCATGCCCTGGTATGGTTCTAAATCTCAGTTTTGATATTTATTATCAAGGGCAGTAAGTCTCCTTCTATATTTTTTGACTATAGTGTCATTATTAGATTGAATACTGATTTGTGTTGAAATAGTTTTCAACAAGTGGTTTTCAGTTCATTTCTCAATAGAACCTTTATGTACTTGGAATAGTATTTTATCCTCGTATGTTATACTGGACGTACATTTGGCATAGGTAATCTGAGACGTACCCATCGTGCTGCACTTTAATTATTTTCTCTATTCTATTATTGTCGTCCAGTTTAAATAGTAGTTTTCTGAACTAACCAAATTATCTACAAGATTTCTGTTAAGATTTGTCTGTTGTACGTTTTGTGCCACTTCTATTCTGCTTCATCATTCCATTATTTTTCTTATTCATTGTCCAATTAAATAATCTTTATTTTGAACTTTGAATTCGTGATCCTGAGGTTGAATTATTAGATTGGGTTGTACAGAGGTTGAGAGGATGTACATGGGATCACAGAAAAGTTGTCTCAACAGTCTGTATATTTGTATTTAGAGTTGAGCCTTCATCTTAGTACGTGTTAAATATACTCCAGTCAGACTTGTTCTATTAATATGAATATGAGTATTATATTGTATAGCGTAACAATTTGAGTAAGATCTTGCTTATTTTGAGATACTATATGACTGATTGCCTTTTCAAGGCAATAAATATTGAATGCTTGTTTGCTTCTATGGTCTGTGCTTTCTTTTGTACCCATCCAATTCGAATAGGGAAAGGGTGTGCTTCTGCTGGAGTAACTCAGTTTTATCACGAACCAGTACGGTATGTAGGTATTCATATCCCTTTCTGATCATGTATGCAACCTGTTAATGCAAGATAACATACCCTTTAATATCGTGTTCATTATATGTTGATTTTTGCATTTATAAGTTTAACCTGTGTACGTGTGCATATGTTGCTTTCTGTACCTGTCTGATGTAGAAACTTGGGTGAATTGACTCCCTTTATTTTTGTTTTCTATTTGTCTGCACAGAATCGTCTTAGAAATCCTTCAATGTCTGGTGGGTATCCTCAGCAAGGTTACCAATCTCGACCACCCTCTAACTGGGGCCCCCCCGCACCAATGCAGCAACCTGGTTATGGCTATGTTCAACCTGGAGCATATTCTGGTCCATCACCTCAGTATAACATGCCTCAGCCACCATATTCAGGCTATCCTCCCCAACAACCAGGTGGATATTCCACCAATTGGGACCAGTCTTCTGCACCACCTCACCAACAGTCTACTCATGCTGGGGGCTATGATTACTATAATCAACAGCCACAGCAACCGCAAAATCCTGGAGGTCCTGCACCTCCAGCTGATGGCTCTGCATACAATTACAGTCAACCACCTTCTTCTGGTTATAGCCAACCGGGACAGGGTTATTCTCAGGACAGCTATAATGCGTATAATGCACAATCTCATTCAGGGTATGGACAACCACCAACATATGATCAGCAGCAAGGCTATGGCTATGGTAGTGGGAGTAACCCAGCACAAGAGGGCCACACTGCAGGCTATGCATCGCAGGGAGATTCAGCACCAGCTCCATCTACCCAACCGACCACCATTTCACAGCAAGGTTATCCTAGTAGCCAACAGCCCAGTTCAAACACTTCCAACTACCCTCCTCAGGGAACTCCTCAGTCAGGTTATGGGGTTCCCCCTACATCCCAAGCTGCTTATGGAAGTCAACAACAGCCAGGTTATGGTCCTGGTTATGGAACCCCTCAATCTCAGAAACCAAGTGGCAATCCTCCTGTTTATGGACAGTCGCAATCACCTAGTGCAGTAGGAGGCTATGGTCAGTCGGCATATCCTGCGCAGCCTCCACCTTCCGGTTATACTCAACCCCAAGCAGAAACTGGTGCTCAGAGAGCACCTCCATCGGGCTATGGTGCAGGGCAACCCGGTTATGGTTCTCAAACATATGGTGCACCTCAGGGAGGCCAGCCTGCTTATGGTCAGGCGCCGCCTCCATACAGCAATAATTCTTATGGTGCTGGTTATACTCAGGCTCCGGCCTATACTGGCGATGGTAATGGCAGTGGGAATACTCAGCCTCCCCAAACTAGCGCTGCTAAGACTTCGCCTCAGAGTTGATATTTTTCTCCCTCTCTCTTTCTCATGGACTTTTTTTTTTAATCGTGTTTCGTAGTTGTTTATTCTACTAGCGATACCCACCTATGTAGCATTGCAATGTTTAGATGTAAGGGTTCGTGTACTTAAATTTCCTACATGTTGAATATTTTTGTATGGTTAAATCGGATCTCCTGATGATGGCAACATTTGAAAAAATGGTGTGCTTAATTTAAGTTACCAAACTATCGGTTGATTTTCGTTTAATTTTTAATTAATTCAACTGACTTCATCGAATTTGCGGTATTAAAACTTTTTGGGACTTGTTTTTTACAACTTACGAAGTGTTTAATAGTGTTTTTCCTTTTGAATTATTGTGGTCATAAATTGTTTTCTAATAATTGGTGAGAGTAACTGTCTGTGTCAAAATGAATGTGACATAAATGAAAAATTAAGACCGGAATATTTTGTTAACGCATTTGCTTTGTTGCTGTTTTATTGTAGTATGTTTTAAGACAAAAGAAAATCATTATTGAATGTGTGAAAGTTGTTCACCAGTCATTCAATTTCATTTCTTTTTTTTATCCTTCGTACTTATTTCCCTTCTTTTCATTTATTTCACTCGAAGTATGCTTGAGACTTAAACAGTTAATGACCCATTAAAACGTAAAGAAGTTTCAAATAAGTAGTGTGCACAAATATTCAACGTTTTCGGGAATGCCATGATCATTTTGGATGACAAGAACGACATGAATACCATGAATGAACCAGAGCATAGCTTGATACATTGCTACCTTCAGAGAACCGATGGATACATTGCTTTTGGTGATGGACAACTTCTATTACTGCATCTGCCAAATGTGTAATGAAGGAAGGGGCAAGATCATGGTCAGGTATACGTGCTCAACTCTTGATGCCAGCTTCAAGCGCCAATGCCTTATACTCCATGTCAATTTCTTCCAGAGTCTCAATATTTGCACCAACAAAGCTGGGATAAAAGAAAGACGGGAGTAATTTAAATATTTGTTGTTTGGATGAAATAATGTTTTTTTTCCAATTTTAAATATAATGTTAATGATTATAGTTGAGGATAAAAGTATTTTAAATTAAACATGTATTATTTATCAGTAATATTATTTTTTATAAGCAGTAAACATAAAAGAATTTAGGAATGGGTAGAGCAATTGAAAATGAGATGAAAATTTGAAATTGGGAAAATATATAAGAGGGATATCGGGAGAGGTAAGAAGAAATCAAGAATAGAAGAAGATTAGGAATCAGAGAGAGATGGAGGGAATTGAAGGAGATGGGTGTGGAAGGGGTGAGGGAAGCAGCAACAGATACAGTCTGAAACCCTCGCGAGTTTCGAACGAAGATATTCTGATATGCGTGGACGTAGATCCTCAGTGCCTCGTCGAGATGAAAGGGGCCACCGGACCCAACGGCAGACCCCTCACCCGATTGGACTCCGTCAAGCAAGCCATCATTCTCTTCGTCAATGCCAAGCTCACCATCAACCCCCAACACCGTTTCGCCTTCGCTACTCTCTCCAACACCTTCTCCTGGGTTTCTTTCCACCCTAACCTATCTATTCCCCTTCAATTTAATCAATCATTTGCTTTTTAGGGTTTTTTATTTTAATTCTCATTACAGTTGCGGAGAGACTTCAACTCTGAAATCGACTCGACAATCGCTGCAATGCGGAGCATTTCAGCTTCTTCTTCCGCCGGCCCACCCGATCTCACCGTTTTGTTCCGACTGGCCGCTCATGAAGCCAAGAAATCACGTGTGGAGGGTCGCATCTTTAGAGTCGTAAGTGTTTTTCATGGCTACGATTAACATCACACAATCACACAATTGTATTTATGATTGTGAATCCTGACATGCAATCTGCTACGTGCTTCTCCATTGTAGATTCTGTTCTACTGCAGATCATCGGAGCGACCACAGCATCAGTGGCCGGTGAACCAGAAGCTCTTCACATTGGATGTGATGTACCTTCATGATAAGCCTGGTCCTGATAATTGCCCCCAGGAGGTTTATGATACACTAGTGGAAGCCCTTGAACATGTTAGTGAATATGAGGGGTTTATCTTGGAGAGTGGACAGGGTTTGGCACGTGTTCTATTCCGTCACGTCCTCATACTTCTGTCCCATCCTCAGCAGCGTTGTATCCAGGAGTATCTTGACATTCCTAAGTCAATTGCAAAGAAGGTTCCTCAGGTGGAGCCTATGGCCACTGAAGATACCGCACCCATAGCTTCCCAATAACACAATGTAATTGCATACTTCCCTAATCTCTTTTTACTTTATTTTTTCATGTGTATGTAGATGTTGTCTTCTTTTACCAGCCAAAGATCTTGATGTGATGTTAATGATGTATAAGTAATGTTCAATAGTTTGTAACCTGTGATATGGGAGAGAGGAGGGTTTGTGGTGTTTGTTCCATGTATCAGGTTTAGATCCTTTTGTCTTGTGCTATAACAAAACCAATTGTTTAGTTTAACTTTTCAAAGGTTATTCTTACGGTTGAAAATTTGTATGCATTGTCAATTGGTCAGTTCAATTTGACAGATTCTATCTCCCTGCTATGCTGGCATTCAAAAGATTATTCTCCAGGGAAATGTAATTTTTTTTTTTCATTTCAATTTCAGGAATCGGAAAGTGGATTGCCGTTGGACACTTTTAACCTCTCAAGGGTAAGGGAATATGATCATAACAAAGTTGGAGTCTTGTGTTACTGGGATTGTTACTAGCATGAACAATTTCTGAGTTTTGATTCATTTCCTACAAACCCACTTTCTTGTTGTCAAATGTAAGTGTAGGCATGGTAAAGAAAGTGAGCAGGAGATATATGCAGAGAAGTGTTTTCTATTTCGTTTGGCTTGATATTAGAACACCGTTATAAAATGCCACATGTATAGAAGATTGACACCGTAATGGTGCGATGCAAAAGAATGTCTAAACGGTAGTAGTATTTATAAAATCACAACAAAGTAAAATTACTATGTTTTTATTATTAAAAAAAATGAAAAGATTACACTAATACGATTTCAATTGTTGTACGTCTCAATACTGCATGTTTTTTTTAAAAATATACGTGATTTTAACTGTTTGAAAAAACAGCAAAGATTCATTGTCTTATATACTATGTAAAAAACGTTAAACTTAAAATTGCGTAATAAAATACGGTTTTTTAATGAAAATCTAAAATGAAATTGGAGCACCTTGTTGTTTATTTAGGTAATTTAAATTTATCCATTCTACTAAATTTTCTAATAAATGGCATCAGATTAATTCTATAACCTATATTGTGTAGTGCACTTGTATCCCTATCCGTCTTTACTTAAATCCCTTTTTCTCTTGTTAAACCATAAATAACTAATTCATTCTTCATATACTTGTGATTTTTTTTTTAATTCTTGAAATTAATACCCTTATATTAATTGATAATAGTTTGAAAGTGTCACTAAATCAAATATTATTTTTTAACTGTGTCAGTTTTTTTTTATGACAACCACATTTATAATCTTTCACATTTTCATGGTGGTATTCTTGGGGCTAAACAAAACATAAATAAAAGATTGTAAGATCTATAAAACTCGGAAATTTTTGTGAATATAAAGAAAAAAGTGATCTGACAACAATACTAACTATTATTCACATAGAAATTTAGTAATAAGATTTAATAAAGGTTCAGTACACTTTATTATTAAACATATATTAGTTTTTTTAACATGTATCAAAGGTACTCGAGTTCTATAAATTTAAGAGATAAATATATATTTGAAATTTTTATATAGAATATTATTACATAGGCAAAAATGAATTTAAACTTCAAAAAGGAATTACCCTCTGCATTTGTACAGACCTGAGTTCATGGTAATCACACTTAAGTCTTCCACATTTTATGATTCTAATGTGTCATTAAATATTTTATTTACAAAATTATATTTATTTAGTTGCGTTAATTAGACACGATTGATAATTAATCACCGCTATCGATATTAGGGCTGGGCAAAATAAACCAAACTGCACTGTACTACTAAAAACTGCATTGAACTAAAAAACAATTCACATGAACTGCACTGAACTAAAAAACAGTTCAGACGAACTGAACTGAACTGTTTTTCT